>FZPS01000194.1_pt14 | contig 265111 bp, 252 predicted proteins | sample 1817821 | NCBI WGS metagenome assembly FZPS01 (sample SAMEA104158645, study PRJEB21678) | metagenome | place: Germany | collected 2015-04-21
TCCAGTACTTGTTCCATGACGTAAACTCTTCGTGCTTCTTTTGCGCTCAAGGAAAAGTGTTCTCCTCTCATGGTGACATTTTCTCTGTCCGCTTACAGGGTGACAATATCACTGGCCGGTAACAATTCCCAGCATTTTCTGTTGACTTATTATGCATAGTATCGTATGATGCACGGTAGTTTGATTCTGACCAGCGAAACCACCTCATCCTGGTAAGGGTGAGGTAGAGGCGCGGAAAGTGGTGGTACTCCGTGGAGGCCGGAAGCCAATGAACCGGAGGAAGGACACATATCCGCCGAAACTTCAGGTGTCCGAAGCCTGAGGTTGGGATGGCATCACAATAGGTGCCATACTGTCGTCAGGATGGACCCCCATCATTCTGACGAAGCGCTATCTCACGCGGGGGGAAGGAGTTGAGTGGATTGCCTGCACTGATAATGCATCTGGCCGCCAGGCCACCTCTATAACCTAATCTCAATCTGTCAACAACAGAGTTTCCCTTTGCATATGTAAGACTCTGAGCACTTGAATTCCTTGAACTGGAATCAGGAATCTCAGGGAGAACTTTGCCCAAGTGAATGCAATATTATGTCATTTCTTACAGGAGGTAACAACATTGCAGACATTGCGTTCAGTATGCAGACACTTTATATCACCCACAATTTTAGCTATGCTTCTCATAGCTGTGCTCGGACTCACCGGCTGCAAACCGGAGAACCCTGGAGCTGAAGAAGACAGCCTAGCCAGGGTACAGGCAAACGGCAAATTGATAGTGGCCACTGATGACACCTATCCGCCGCTCGAGTGGAATCAAGACGGCGTAATCGTCGGGTTTGACATAGACTTGATGGCCGAGATTTGTAGGAGGCTTGATGTAGAGCCTCAGTTTGAGTCAAGCAAATGGGACAGCCTGCTCACCGGCCTTGCTGGCCAGCAATATGACGCCGTGATTTCAAGCATGAACATCACCCCTGAACGCCAGGAACAAGCGGACTTTGTAGAATATGCCCGTTGGGCCCAGGTTATCGTGACTACGCCTTCTGAAACTTCCATATCCAGCCTTAATGACCTCAAGGGCAAGCGCATTGCGGTACAGGTAGCTACAACCAGCGAAGCTGTTGCAAGGACCATTGAAGACGCAGAGGTCAACTGTTTCGAAAGTTTCGATACAACTTTCATGGAACTTAACAACCACAGGGTCGACGCAATAATCGTTGATGAGCCTGTAGCCATGTATTACCAGGCAAAAAGCCCTGACGCTTTTGCCATAGTGGGTACCGCCATTGAAAAAGAACCTGTAGGAATCGCCCTGAGAAAAGGTTCAGACTCCCTTAGGGAAGCGATGGAAGAAGCCCTTGAAGACATGAAGGCAGACGGCACTTACGATGAGATTTTCGCAAATTGGTTCGGGGACAACCAGTAGGCAGTCGACCATCGAAAGAAGTTGATGGGCCGTGATACAGGGGTGACACAGGCACTTCACCATTCCGACAGTATGCCTGTGTCACCCGGCCCGCACCGAAGGCGCCTTCAATTCACGCGCCTTAAGCTAACGAACACATGGGAATTCCGGGAGTTGGTTCCAGTGAAAGAATCAATGGTTTCAGCAGCAGTATTCATACAGAACATATTACCTACCCTTTTGAGAGCTTCAGGTGTTACTGTCAAGCTCACGGCGTTTTCCATCATCCTTGGGATAGCTATAGGGACGGCAGTAGCACTGATGAGAATATCAAGGAGCAAGGTGTTGTCGGGCGTGGCCACAGCGTACGTAACAGTGCTAAGGGGAACGCCTCTAATGGTTCAAATCCTCATAGTGTACTTTGCGCTGCCCCAAATCGGCCTGAGGATGGACAAATTCAGCTCAGCAGTGATCGCCCTGGGCATAAATGCAAGTGCGTATATAGCAGAAATCATCAGGGCTGCTATTGAGTCTATCGACCCTGGCCAGATGGAAGCAGCCCGCTCTCTAGGTATGAGTTACGGCCTGGCCATGCGGAGGATAATCATCCCCCAGACCTACAGAAGGCTGCTGCCTCCTTTAGGAAACGAATTCATCGCGTTGCTCAAGGATACGTCCCTAATTGCCTTTATCGGAGGCGAAGAACTCACAAGGGCCGGCCAGCACATCATCAGCGCAACATTCAGGCCTTGGCCGGTTTACATCACGGTAGCTGCAATATACCTGTGCATGACTGCGCTGTTTTCATTTGTTGTGCAATTCGGGGAAAGGAAACTGCTGCAATGAGTGCCATGATAATAAATGCAAGAACATCGAACAACCACGGAATGGTGGCCGGTACTTCCGTCATATCTCACGCTGTGAATGTAAATACAAACTACCTGTCCCAAGCCCCGCAACCAGGGAGCCGGCCAGAGGCACCCATGGTGGAGCTCAAGGGGGTTTGCAAGAGGTTTGGTTCGCTCCAAGTGCTCAAGAATATCAGCCTGAGTGTAGATAAGGGCGAAGTGGTAAGCATCATAGGGCCAAGCGGCTCTGGGAAAAGTACTTTGCTCCGCTGTGTGAATTACCTTGAAAAGCCCGATTCAGGCACGGTGAGCATTGCCGGAAACCCAGTGCCTGAAGACGAGAGTGCTCTCAACAGTGCACGGGCAAGGGTGGGAATGGTGTTTCAGCATTTCAACCTGTTCCCTCACATGACCGCCCTCGAGAACATCATGGAAGGGCCGGTTCAGGTCAAGAGAATTCCCAAGAGCGAAGCCAAGGAAATAGCTTTGTCGCTCCTTTCCAAGGTGGGGCTGTCTGACAAGGCTGGAGCATACCCCCGCCAGCTTTCAGGAGGCCAGAAACAGCGGGTGGCAATTGCCCGGGCACTGGCAATGCAGCCTGATGTGATGCTATTCGATAAAGCCACGTCAGCCCTGGATCCGGAGCTTATAGGGGAAGTGCTTCAGGTAATGCGGGATCTTGCGGCCGAAGGCATGACCATGCTCGTAGTCACCCACGAAATTGGGTTTGCCCGGGAAGTCTCAGACAGGATAGTCGTGCTCGCCGGCGGCCAGATAGCTGAGGAAGGACGGCCTGAAGACATCCTCTCAGCACCGCTCAATCAAAGGACGAGGGAGTTCCTGGCCAAGATTTTGCCACCTACCCGCGTGTGACTACCTGGGTGTGACTACCTGGGTGTGACTACCCGGGTGTGACGCTATCCCGGACGGCGGAACCCCCACTTTGTATTATTGTCAAACAAATCGCCCGGGCGCATCGTCCGGTGCCAAACGGCGGCACTTAATAACATACACCGCCGCGGGACAAAACCGCCTGGGCGTATCATAACCAGGACCTCGCAAATTGCCAGGTGTCACTCGGGCAAGAGCACGACCCCGATCATTCCCGGCCCGCCGTGGACAGCCAGCGAGGCTCCCACTTCAGATATGATGAGCTGACTTATTTTGACCCGCTCTTTCAGCTGTTCCGCGAACTTCACAGCTTCTTCATAGCTGTTACCATGCATCACAGCAACCCGCGCCGGAAGCTTTGAAACAGCCCCTGCAGCCAGCTCCGCCACCCTTTCGAGCGCCCTGGGGTAACTCCTGACCTTGTCCACAACTTCCAAAATGCCGTCTTTTATCTCGATAACAGGCTTTATGGAAAGCAGGGAGCCGAATATAGCTTGACCGTGACTCAGTCTCCCGCTCCTCTGGAGGTACTTGAGGGTAGGCAGCGCCACGAAAGCCCGGATCTTGTCTCTAAAGGCATCAAGCCGGTCCCTGATCTGGTCAAGGGTAAGCCCTTCAAGTGCAGCTTTGGCAGCTTCAATGCTTAGAAACCCGGTTCCCATGGAAACCGTGTTGGAATCATACACATGCACGTCAACCCTCTCAGCCACGGAATCTGCAGCAACTCTGGCTGACTGGCAGGTACCGCTTCCCTTTGCTGTAACGTGAATCGATATGATCCCACTTGCCGCTGAAGCTAGTTGGCTGTATACCTCTACAAAATCTCCAGGGGAAGGACTGGAAGTCTTGGGCATCACTTGCCCGTCTAGCAGCCTGTAAAACTCGTCTGCCGGAAGATTGACGTTTTCCTTGTATGACTCTTCCCCTATCTGGATGGGGATAGGCACCACAGTAATCTCATATTGCTTCTCCAGTTCCTTAGGAAGACCTGAAGAGCTATCCGTTACCACCTTCACTCTTTTCATCTGCCTTCCCCCCTGATCCGTCAGGATCTTCTTCGCGCGATCTTAGGATGAGTCTGGATCCGTACCTCAGCGCCCACACTTCCCCGCTTGAATCAAACAGGAAGCGGACGTGGTTTTCCGTTCCCCTGATGGTAACAACAGCAGTATCCGGGCCTGTAGTGTCTACCGGATAAATCTTGGAATCTACTTCAGCTTCAAGCTTGCCATCTTTCACCCTGACTACTATGTTTGCACCTTCTCCAGACCGGTATGTGCCGGCAAGCCGGAGCAGCACCTGTTCTGGCTGTGGGCTAAGCTCCTTGGTGACTATGGGGTGGTCAACAGGCAAGCCCAGCAACAGGTTCACTGCACCTAGCCATACCTTGGATGCAGGGAAGCCGGTCAGGTTTGAAAGCACCACTGCGCCTATTCCCTTTTCAGGCACGTAGCCGATGTTAGAAGCAACACCACGCAGGGAGCCGCTGTGTTGAATCAAGGTGGTCCCTGCATAATCAGGCCTTATGCTGAATCCGTAACCATACCACCTGTCGAGGATATACGGGTGATAAGGAGTGATCATTCTTGAGATCCCTGCAGGCGATATCACCCGGCGGCCTTCAAGAACCCCGTTGTTCATATACATGCTCACATAAGAGAGCAGGTCCTTGACATTTGACTTGATAAAGCCGCAAGCAGTTAAGGGAGGAGCTTCCTGCCAGTTATCGGACACGCACAGGCAGTCATCTTTGTTCTTGTAATACAACCGGGTTACGTCTGGGAAATGCTGCAGCTTGTCAGCCTTGGTCGTTGTATGGGCCATGTTCAAAGGTCCGAGGATGTGTTGCTGGAGATATTCTTCGTATTCCTGGCCTGAAACCCGCTCAATGATTGTGCCTAGTAGGCCGAAAGCATCATTTGAGTAGCTTACGTGTTCCCCGGGAGCACCTAGCAGCCTGTAATCATGGGTTGCCATGAACCGGAGCAAACTTCCGGTATCGAGGATACTAGGCCTATCGCAGGCTCCAGCCGGTTTTTCAGCATCCTCCTTGCTTCTTTCTGCAACTCCCTTAGCTTTTTCAGCATCTTCTTTGTCTTTCTCCGCACCTTCCTTGTCCTTTTCCGCAACTTCATTGCCTGCCTTATCAGGCTTTGTAGCAGCCAGAATCGAGTGAGTTAGGGACGGAAGCGGCGGAATCCCTGCTGTGTGGGTCAGAAAATTATGTATCGTTATCTTCCACGCATGTTCACTCTCGGTTCCGGGCAGATCAAACTCAGGCAGGTACCGTTTTACAGGATGCTCAACCGCTAGCAGTCCCTTTTCAGCAAGCTGCATAATCGCAAGCGCGGTGAAAGACTTGGATACTGATGCAATCCCAAACACAGTGTCCGGCGTCACAGGCAGTTTTCGTTCATGATCCCTGTATCCAAACCCTTTTGTATATATCACACGGCCGTCACGGATTATGCCTACTGCTAGGCCAGGGACTTCATATTCTTCCATCATGCCTTCAACAAACTCTTCAAACTTGGAAGCATCAAAATCCCGGTTGCAGACTTCAGCCACTGATAATACCCCCTTTAGTTCGTGCCTGGTGCAGGCTTTGCCCCGTTTGCTTTAAACGAAACTGTCAAAGCTCGCCAACCATCTTCCCCATGTTTCCAATTTCTCCGCACTTATCCCATATTCCTTTGTGCATAGAAACACACGTTGCTTTGCACTGTACTGTCTACGTCGCCCGATACCCATGGGAAACATGTGTTACGCCCAGGACAGCAATTGCTGCAGCAACCGGACATGTCAAGAGATGTTTTCTAGCGAGGTTTTCTAACGGCAGTGGCTTGGATGTAAGAATATTGTCCAAGCATAAGTTCATATCAATCAAATGGGCAGACCCGCAGCCAGTGATAGGTCTATTACGGGTAGGGGGACTCTTGGGTCTGCCTCTTTGCGTTCCTAACAGACTCAAAACTAAATTGCGCCCTCTGTGCTACCTTAGAGATTTCAAAATGGTTCCGCCTCCATACACAAAGGCGCCCTGGTAGAACACAAGCGCCTGTCCAGGCGTGACTGCAAACTGGGGCTCATCAAATTCCACCAACACAAGGCCGTTGCGGTTGCCGGCTTCAACAAGGCCGTTACCTCTACCGGCTTCCACAACGCCGTTGCTGCTGCCATTCTCCGCAACACGACCGCCTCTACCGGCTTCCACAACGTCGCTGCCGTTACCGGTCTCCACAACACGACCGTCTCTACCGGTTTCCACAACGGCGTCGCCCCTGCCAGCTTCAGCTTCTGACCCGGCCTCTGAACTAAGGGCTGAAGAAACCCCTGAAACCTGTCTCTTGCCAGCGCCGTAGCGATCATCCGGATCCGGTATCAAAGTAGCATTGACCTCCCTGCCCCTGTAACGGACCATGCAAGTGCCCCGTACAGGAGAGCCGGGGTGGTCAGACATGATGAAGTTCACATCGCCTACATAGCAGCCCTTGGCGTAGGCTTCTTCCCGCGTGCCTACAACCACCTGGTTAGCGTCAGGATCGATGTTCACCACATATAAGGAATGGGGTCCTGATATCCCAAGCCCCCTCCTTTGGCCCACTGTGTAGTACGCAAGCCCCTGGTGGCGCCCTACCACCTTGCCCGATGTATCCACTATGAGCCCGGGCCTGGCTTCGACGTTTCTTTCGCGCAAGAAAGCCCTATAGCTGCCCCCGCCTACGAAACAAATCTCCTGGCTTTCAGGCTTGTCTGCAGCTACCAGCCCTCGCCGGCGGGAAATATCAACCACTTGCTCTTTGGTCAGACCGCCCAAAGGCAACATCGCGTGGCCCAGCATGTCCTGATTGAGGCCGTAGAGCACATAGCTTTGGTCTTTCCCCGGATCCTTCCCCCTTGCAAGCAGGTACCTGGACCTGGGTTTACCGGTCTGCTGGCCAATGGACCCGTCAGGTGACCTGCAGACATCCTGGTGAAACTCTGCAATCACATGGTTTTCAGTAAACTCCCCTGTTTGCTCCAGGATTTTTCCGGCCTGCGCGTAATGGCCTGTGGCAAGATAATCTGCGCCCAACTCCCTTGCCTTGTTCAAGAGATGCCCAAACTTGAACTTGGGATTGCACAACACGCAAGGGTTAGGCGTCCGGCCTTTAAGGTAGTTCTCAATGAACGGCGTGATTATCTCTGCCTCAAACTCTTCTGTGAGATCAACGGTATAGTGAGGGACCCCCAATTTGCGGCAGACTTCCCTTGCCTCTTCTTCAACTGCCGGAGCACAGGCAGAATGCATCTGGGATGCGGCTTGTGTGCCCAAGATCTTCATGGTAATCCCGAATAACTCAAAACCCTGTTCAGCCAGTAACATGCACGTAACTGAGCTGTCTACCCCGCCTGACATTGCCACTGCAACAGTAGGTTTTGGCACACACAACCCGCCTTTTTCACGAGACTTCATCCTGATGATTTTCATCCTAATCGTAGCTAGGCTTTGCCTGGCATGTCAATAAAATACCATGTAAGTCCGGCGTCAACATATAGCGGCTCTAACGTCCTTAACGCCTCCAGCTGTCTTTAGCGCCGCTGCCTTTAGCACCCTGGAAGGACTGGACTGCAGAATCTGTGCCGGATCCGGCGAGAATACATCCTGGAGAATAGGAGTATAAAGTACAAGTACTGCAGGAGGAAAAACCCGTCTTGCCTTGAAGCAATTGCTTAAGTTTGTGAGTAGGCGGTTCCGGAACCGTTCAGGCAAGGAGGTCATGCCATGTCCCAAGGCCTGAACGTATCCATACTGGGAGGCGGGAGTGCTTATACACCCGGCCTCATACAAGGTTTCATAAATAAGTCGGAAGATGTGCCCCTGGACCGGCTTGTGCTCATGGACATTGACGCGCACAAGCTGGAAAGCGTAGGCTCCGTGGCCCGTCACATGCTTGAGAACACCCTACCCCAATGCAAATTGGAACTTACAACAGACAGGGACCAAGCCATAAGGAACATGGATTTCATAGTATGCCAGATAAGAGTAGGCGGGCTTCAGAGCAGGCACATTGATGAGAGCATCCCCTTAAAGCACGGGGTCATAGGGCAAGAAACCACAGGGCCGGGCGGATTAGCCATGGCCTTACGCACGATCCCTGTCATGGTGGAAATCGCCGCTGAGATCCAGGAGAAAAACCCCAGGGCGTGGCTGATTAACTACGCCAATCCTACAGGCCTGGTTGCGGAAGCTATAAAAATAGCAGGGCAGAACAATCAAGCCGGGATGGGCAGACTGGAATAGGCGAGTTTGACTTGGGCTGTCCTGCCACGCGCTTTACAAAAGGCCTGCCTGGATTACCTCTGGATTACCTTTGACCCAGGCGGGCCTTGATTTCCTCCAGCCTCTCCCCTTCCAACGGGTAGTGGCGGAAAACCAGGATAGCAACGGCCATGGCAAGGATAGGCACGAGAGTCATCAGGAGTTTCATCCCTGTCAAGGCGCTGGCCGGTTGGACTTCAAGGTTGGGATCGTACCCGAAAGCGTTGAGTACGTTCCCCATTACGATGGCGTTCAGGGAAATCCCAAGCCTGATCATGAACCCGTTCACCCCGAAGTACATCCCTTCCCGCCTGACCCCGGTCTTGATTTCGTCTTCATCTACTACATCAGCTATGAGAACATCCAGGAGCACGAGCAGCCCTGCCAGTCCAAATGCGATAAATACGGCTATAATCACCGCATGGATGTAATTCCTAGCTATCCAGAACGGCAACAGGCAAACGGCGTACCAAACCCCCGAATAAATGAATGACTTCTTAGCGCCTAGCCTGGCGATAATCTTCCCTCAAACGGCTGCCAAGGGAATTGCCGTGACAAACATGGCCCCCAGGAATACTGTGGTCTCAAATTCACTGGCATTGAGCACATACTTGGTGTAGAAGGGGATCACCGCTTGAAGCGCCACAAAAGTGTATTGGATGAGCATTGCAGGGATCACATATGTGAGAAAAGACTTATTCAGGTAAGTCTCCTTCAGCGCCTGTCCCAGCGGAAGGCTTGCTTCCTGGGCGAGTTCAGGCCTTTCCTTGGCGCCGTACAAGGATGCATACATGGTTACCAGGCCCAGGACGCCGAAGGCAATCCCCACGAAACTCCAGCCAAAGCTGTCAGCCAGAACCGGAGGCAGGGCGACCCCGAAAATCAGCCCTATGATACCGAGTACCTGCCTTAAGGCGGAAACCCGTGCCCTGTCTTCGAGTTGAGGATACATTTCCGGGAAAAGGGCGGTCCAATTGAGCACGACTATGGTAAAAAGGCCGTCAAACAGGAAGATGACAATAAAATACCAGATGAACAGCGATTTCTCCGCTCCTGCTGGGTACGGCGGCATCCACAAAAGGGCAAAAGCTATACAAAGCGGAAGGGTAAATCCTGCAACATACGGGATACGCCTCCACCACTTGGTTCTGGTGGTATCTGAAATCTGGCCGAACAAGGGGTCGTTTATGGCATTCCAAATCCCGTAGAACAGCATCACCAAGCTTATCATCTTGGTCGGCACTTTCAGCACATCAACATAGTAGTATATTGCAAACGTGGCCACTGTCCGGCCAAGGATAGATGCGGAGAAACTACCAAGGCTGTAGATGAAATCCCTAAGCTTGCTCACACCAACCTCCCCTTTTCCGTCGAGTAGCGCCCGGGCTTCCACACCCTGTCTTAAGCAGGCAGTTTGAAACAAGGGCAATCGTTTCAACCGACCATGGTACAGCAAGACGCAGTAACCCAATTCTGTGCCTTTGTGGAAACTCCTTCTCTTACTATGCCGGAACTGGTTGCTTGTAGCACCGGGTCCGGCCCGGAAGCAGCCGGTCTGCACCAGATAGCGGTCGGTTCTAATACCATTTTGCGCTAAGACTGGTATCCACTTACCGGGGTTTCACTGCACAGTGTTCAGAAGGAAATTAACGTCATTGTCAGAATCATCATAATAAGGTTTACCAAATAGAATATTTGCCACACCCGGTAAGCCGGCCGCTGAAGACCTCGGAAGGAGACTTGTAAGATGAAGAGCGGAGCGAAACAAGAGGGCACCGCCGCCAAAGAAAAAGGCAAGACGTGGCGGTTGCTGAAGGCTGCTTTTGCGCTGACCGGTAACCTTAGTCTGTACCTGCTCGTGGCAGTCACAGCCGCAGTTATAACAGCAGTCATCCATGTTGTCCAAGCAAGCCTCTTCGCCCTTCTATGGGATTCAATGCTCGCAGCCGACCTGCCGGAGTTCAACAAGGCAGCTACCGCGACCCTGGCCCTGGAAGCTGTCGCGGTGCTCCTTATTACCGTGCAAAAGGTATCAATAGGGCGCTACGGGCATTCATCAGTTGCCCTGCTTAACTCGAAGGCAGCTTACAGGATAAGCCGTGCCAGGGCATCATACATGTCCGGGGAACACTCAGGACAGATCCTTGCCAGGGTCACAAACGACCTTAACCTGGTCCAAACCTTGCTTCAAGATAACTTACTCAGACTCATATCAGGACTCCTCACTGCAATACTGGCAGTGTGTTACATGGTATACAAAGACTGGCTCCTGGCGATCGTGGCTGTGTTCGGCACACCGCTTATTTTCTTTGCAGCCGGAAAACTCCAGGGGCCCCTGGCTGCACTTACCAAAGAAGCCCAGGAAGCTTTGAGCGAGATCAGCGTTCTGATGGAAGAATCCATAGCTGGGGCCGCCATCGCCAGGGTATTCGGACTGGGGAAGAACCTGTCTGAAAGATTCCGCCTGTACAGCAAGATATGGCTGGAGAAGAGCACGCGCCGGAACACCTTTGCGGCACTGCTGGCTTCAGTGGGCCTGATTGTTTCCTTCACACCGTTCCTCCTGGTGTTTGGTCTGGGAGGCATCCTGATGCTCCAGGGCCGCGTCACTTTCGGTGTGTTATTTGCGTTCATAGATCTCCTCAATTTTGTTACTTTCCCCATGGAGGGCTTACCCAGAAACCTGGGTGAGATTGCATCCAATTCAGCCGCTTTAGAACGTGTGCTGGAAGTGCTCCGGATACCCGTGGAACGTGAATGCGGCAAACCATTTGAATTCATTGAAGGCGTCCCTGTGGTTGAATTCCAGAACGTAACCTTTGCGTATCCGGATGCTAAAGAGCCTGCCCTGAAAAATGTAAGTTTCACTGTGGAACAAGGGGAAAAGGTGGCCTTTGCAGGATCAAGCGGTTCGGGAAAGTCCACTATCTTCAGACTGTTGCTTGGCGAGTACGAACCGGACCAGGGGACAGTTCTCGTTGGAGGACATGACGTGAGCAAATGGTCCCTCAGACACCTGCGTTCTCACTTCGCCAAGGTAAGCCAGGATACATACTTGTTTCCCTATTCCATCAGGGAAAACCTTACCATGGGCATGCCTGATGTCACTATGGAGGAAGTGAACCGGGCGGCCAATACTGCCTGCATAAGCGGTTTCATCAGTGAATTGCCTGATGCCTATGAGACCCAGGCAGGCGAGATGGCAGGCAGGTTTTCAGGCGGGGAACGCCAGCGCTTGTCGCTGGCACGTGCCATCCTGCGCGAACCGGAAATACTGTTGCTTGATGAAGCAACGTCAGCAATGGACTACGATGTAGAACGCCAAGTGTTGGACGGCCTGATGGAGATGTTTGAAGGTAGGACGGTCATGGCAATCGCCCACAGGCTTTCAACCATCGTGAACATGGACAGGATCTATGTACTTGAGGGCGGCACCTTGGTTGAAAGCGGAACCCATGCATCTCTCATGGAAGCTAAGGGACGCTACGCCACCCTTTATTCTTCGCAGCAAAGCGGGCAGGATCACTCTGCTTCGCCGGCTAGCTCTGGAGATTCTCATCGCTCTGCGGAAGAAACCGGGCTAGAACAGGACAATAACCTCCAGGACAATAATCTCTCAGAGGAGGTGTAGCAGGTGGCTTCAACTCCGGGCAAGACCGCTAGGACCGCTAGGACAGGGCCGGCACAGCAGCCAGCACTCCAACCCGATGCTGGCAAATCTCACGCAAACGCCCGGGCAGAGAGACAACCTAAGGTCTTGCAGCGCCTGTTCCAATTCATGAAACCTTATACCGCCGCCTATCTTACAGGCATCGCAGGCATAGCCCTGGCCAACTTGGGAATTAACGTACTGTTTGCACGAATGCTCATGGACTTTGCCCGTGGTGCAATGGCTGTGGATACCCGTGCTATCCTGGGGTCGGTAGGCCTTATGACCACAACTATTCTTGCCGCAGGCGCGCTTGTGTTCTGGACAGGAAGAAAACTCATCAACGCAACCACCATGGCTCTGGGTGACTTGAGAGATGCCTTCTTTCACACGGTCTTGAAGATGCCTGTAGCAGCCATGGAACAACGGCACTCAGGTGATATCCTCTCCAGGGCAACCAACGACACCACCCTTGCAGGTACGGTTTTCAGCCAATCGTTTCAGGTCCTGGCCAACACGGTTTTTTCAGGAACAGGGGCTGCCATTTACGCTGTGATGCTTGATCCGGAACTCGGCCTCATGTCTATTGCAATATGTGCCCTGCCGGTTATCGCCAGTTTACTCTTTGCTCCCCGGCTCAGGGAAGCCGGGAAGACACTTCAGGAAAACAAGGGAAAACTTGTGTCCGGGTTTTCAGACCTCATCCAAGGAGCTGAAGTTATCAGGACTTTCAATCTGTCTGATATCATGCACATGCGTGTAGTTGGCCAGGCCACACAAGTACACAAGGCGGGCATGCGCCAGACATACCTGGAAGCCGGACACTCAGCCGCAGACGGGATCGCAGGGGTTGCCAGGATGCTCTTCGTTGTGTACGCTGCCCACCAGGCCATCCTCAAGCCCACCCTGATACCGGTGCTTGTAGCCATAGTACAGCTCATGAACCCGGTAAGGAACTTGTTCTCCACGCTGGGTGCCGCAATTGCGGGAATTCAGGCAAACCTGGCTGCAGGCGAAAGAGTTCTGGAGATACTCGACGCCCCTGGTGAACCCGTCGTCTACACACGGACCGCTCCTTCCCATACAGCAACGCCTACTGAAATCACTAGAGAAACCACTACTGAAAGCACGACCAAAACCATTGGAAAACCCCCATGTACGGTTGAACCCTTAGCCAGTGCAGAAACGGGGCAACCTGCCATACTGGTGAGAGGCTTAACCTTCAGGTACCCAGGAAGCACAGGGAATGCCCTGGAGAACGTCTCTTTTGCCGTACCCAGAGGTAAGACCGTAGCAGTTGTAGGCCCATCGGGCAGCGGCAAGACAACCCTGTTTAAGTTATTGCTCGGCCTGTATCCTCCCTTGTCAGGGGATATAGTGGTGGAAGGTCAAAGCATCTATCAAACGAGTTTGGAATCCTGGCGGGCCAAATTCTCGTATGTCCCCCAAGACGCGTTCTTGTTTTCAGGAACGGTCCTGGAGAACGTGCAAGGTCATGCACAAGTTGCTGCCCCTGACCCAGGCGTAGACAACGTTGAAAAAGCACTTGCCATCGCCCACGCCGGCGGCTTTGTACGCAGCTTGCCAGAAGGGGTTCATTCACAGGTGGGACAAAGAGGTAGGAACCTATCAGGCGGCCAACGGCAGCGGATTGCCATTGCCAGGGCTGTTTTCAAGGACGCGCCTGTGCTCCTGCTGGACGAAGCTACATCGTCCCTTGATACCGGATCTGAAAGGTTGGTCCAAGATGCTTTGCGGCAGCTCATGGAAACGCGCACTTGCATCGTAATCGCCCACAGGCTGTCTACGGTTGAGAGCGCCGACGAAATCCTGTACCTTGAAAACGGTGCAATAACAGAGCGGGGAACGCACGAAGATCTCATGGCCAACCCGGACTCAAAATACAGGTTGCTTGTGGAAAGAGATTTGTCACATAGCTAACATACACAGACATCCGGTGAAACACCCGGCGAAAGGAGGGAAGTTGCAGTGTACATCCCAATCCCCGACCTCAAACAGGCACAAAATGTGCTGGTGGTATCACCCCACCCTGACGACGCAGAGATCGCGGCGGGAGGAACCATCGCGCTCCTGGCTGAAAAAGGTGCCAAAATCACTTATGCCATGGTGACAGATGGGGCCAAGGGAGGCCTTGAACCTGGCTTTTCAGAAGCTCAAGTTGCTGCGATCAGGAGGGCTGAACAGGAACAAGCCGGAAAGGTGCTTGGGGTTGCAGACATAATATGGCTTGGTTTTCAGGACACAGAGGTGCCTAAGCCTGAAACAGTACGGGAGCCACTGATTTCGCTCATCAGGGAAGTCCAGCCTGATTTCGTAATCAGCCTGGACCCGTGGCTTCCCTATGAGGCACATCCTGATCACCGCAGGGCCTCAATGGCCGCAGTAGAGGCTTGCCTTTTTGCCGGATTGCCAATGATTCAACCTGAAGACATGGAGCACGGCCTTGTCCCGTGGCAGGTAACCGGAATCGCCCTGGCACTGTCGCTCAAGCCGAATACCTTCATTGGTATCGACGCCACATGGGAAAAGAAGCTTGAGGCAATAAAATGCCATAGGTCTCAATTCCCCGGCCCCACCTGGGACATGTTCTACCCGCTGATACTGGCCAAGTCAAGAGAATACGGGAGCAATGCAAACGCCAGGGTAGGAGAAGCATTCAAGGTACTCACCACTACTCACCTTCATGTTATGGTAGACACGTGGGAAGCTTGATTATGACCTTGTCTGGAAGGGAGGGACACCAACGTCTTAGAAACATGAAAACCATTAGATTAGCAGTGATCGGCGGGGGTTCATCGTATACCCCTGAGCTCATCGACGGGCTTATCAAGCGCTGGGAGGACAACGAGTTCCTGGCGGAACACCTGGCACTCATAGATATTCCCCAAGGCAGGGATAGACTGGAAGTAGTCGGCGGTTTCGTGCAAAGAATGATTGAGAAGGCCGGTATGCCGTGCAAGGTAACCAGGTGGACTGATATTGCCCCGGGGCTTGAAGGCGCGGATTTCGTCATAAGCCAGATCCGCGTTGGCGGGATGAAAGCCAGGCAGACAGACGAACACATTCCCGCCAAGTACGGCATAGTCGGTCAGGAAACCACAGGCCCGGGCGGATTTGCATGTGCGTTGAGGACAATTCCCGCCGCCCTCAGCATAGCAGAGGCAATGCAGAGAACCTGCCCAAACGCTTGGCTCCTCAACTTCACCAACCCGTCAGGGATTGTAACCGAAGCGCTCCTTAAACACACACAGGCCAAAGTGTTCGGTTTGTGCAACGTACCCATATCAATCAAGATGGGAATCAGCCAAGCCTTGGGGGTTGAACATCAAAGGCTGAGCGTTGACGTGTCAGGGTTAAACCACCTGTCTTTCGTCACCGGGCTGTACCTGGATGGTGCAGACGTTATGGATCAGGTTATGAGCTCGCCTTTGCTTGAACAATACCTGGACAAGATCAAAGTGGGCCGGCACCTCGCATTTTTCGTGAGGGAGCTTAAGGTAATCCCAGGCAGCTACCTCTTCTACTATTGGCCCCGGTTAAAGGCAATTAGAGAGCAACAAAGTGACATCTCATCTGGCAAAGGTACAAGGGCTGACCAGATGATGAAGATCGAAGAACGGCTCTTCAACTTGTATTCAGACCAAGCCCTTGACACCCTCCCGGCTGATCTCAAGAAACGGGGCGGCGCATACTACTCTGACGTTGCTCTTAACTCAATATCCAGCATAGTGAGGAATGTTCCCCATCTTGAAGTGCTCAACGTGGAGAATAAGGGAACCGTGCCCGGTCTCCCGCCAGACGCAGTAGTGGAAGTTACGTCGGCAGTCGACGGCGCAGGACCGAAACCAGTGGCACAAAAAATGCTGCCTGCAGAGGTCCTGGGATTGGTCCAGAAAGTGAAATGCTACGAACAGCTAACAGTTGAGGCAGCAGTCCATGGCAGCGTTGAGAAAGCTTTTTCAGCCCTGATCAATCATCCCCTGGTTCAGGATGGAGAGACAGCAGCTAGCTTGCTGAAAGACATCCTGGAAGCAAACAGTGAGTTCTTACCTCAATTCAGGGGAAAGAATCTGCCCTGCTTCTGACTGGGCTCTTGATCACGATTCTTGATTGGATGCCGACAGGGTTTGAGTATACGAGAAGTGATAGAAAGGGGGACGGAAATGCCTTTCATTCTGGGCATTGATGGCGGAGCAACCAAGACCTTGGCTGTGGTGGGAGACGACACAGGCCGGATTCTGGGCGCGGGCCTGGCAGGGCCGACAAATTACCAGGTTACAGGCATTGAAATGGCAATGGCTAACCTCAATTCAGCTGTAGGGACAGCATTAGGCCATGCAGGGGTTAGCGTAGATAAACTTGACTACGCCGTGTTCGGGCTGGCAGGCGCTGATTTCCCTGTTGACTTCCGCAATCTCACAGCCGGGATTCAAAAACTATATCCTGGCCTTAAGTTCGAGATCGTGAACGACACATGGGTTGGCTTCCGCTCAGGTACTGAAGAGAATTACGGTGGTGTGGTGATAGCCGGTACGGGAGCGAATTTTGCAGCAGCTGCACCTGACGGCAGGAAGATTACAGGCAGGGGGATGGGCTATGAGTGGGGTGGCGAAGGCGGAGCAGGCGACCTTATCAGGAGCGCACTCCACTACGCATTCAGGTCCAATGACGGTACAGGACCCAAGACACGTTTGGAGCAAGTTGTGCTTTCGCTGCTTGATTTCCCGTCTTACGATGATTTGTCTCTATACATGTACGAGGTTCAGGGCAAATTCTCCAAGATTTACATGAAGGCTGAAGCCATAGTGCCGGCCGTATTCCAGCTGGCCAACGAAGGCGATGAGGTCTGCATGGACATACTGATAAACCTTGGCACAGCCATGGGGGACGTCATTGGCAGGATGATCAGGTCCCTGGGCTCATGGCAGATACCCCAGGACATTGTGATGGTGGGAAGCTTGTTCACAAAAGGTGTAAGCCCGCTCCTAGGTGATTCGTTTGCACTGTCTTGCCACAAGTTTGTGCCGTTTGCCAGGCTCAAGAAACCTGAGCTCGAACCCGCAGGAGGAGCTTATCTTATGGGGCTCGAGAAGAGTAACTTGCCCGCCAAAGGAGAAGTAAGGGCAAGGGCTATCGCCGCTATACAGGAAATAGACATGCCTGAGGTGTAAAACAGGTGTGAAAAAGGCGTCAAGTAAGAGCCGGCCTGCACTGCAATCCTTCTGACAGGCCGGCTATGTCTACCCCGGTTATGTTTACCTTATCACCTTTACCCTGCTTGGTCTGAGGACTTCACCCTTATACATGTATCCCTTCTGGAACTCTTGGACTATGGTACCATGCTCCCCGCCGCCCTCTTGGGCAAACATGGCCTCGTGGTACTTTGGGTCAAAAGCCTTGCCTACCGGGTCCTCGATTGGCTCTACCCCTTCCCTGGCGAGCACATCCAGGATCTGACGCCGGATCAGAGCCACCCCGTCGTAAAATGCTTTGAATCCGCTGCCCTGATCTGCTTTGGCGTTCTTTTCCCCTGCGGCAAGGGCCCTGTCGAAATTGTCCAACACATCCAACAAAGGCAGTATGAGCTCAGACTTGCCCCTGTTTATCCTGGTATGAATGTCCCTTTCAGTGCGTTTCCTGAAATTGTCCATTTCCGACATAGCCCTGAGGTAGCTGTCCCAATATTCCGCGGCTTTGGACTTCCATTGGTCCCGTTCAAGTGTAAGTGCTTGGATTACCTCGTTCAGCGCTTCTTCTGGAGTTCCTGATTCTGCCGCCGGAGCTCCAGGTCCCTCTGCAGGAATCTCAGGTCCTGCCGCAGGTGAATCCTCCTCTTGAATGCAAGGTTCACCGTTGATATCAGGGCATTTGCCAGCTTGCTCGTGCTTATATCCGGCTTGATACCGCTCTGTTTTTCCTGGATTGCAGGGCCCGGGCTCAGGGTTGACTTCCGGTGTATTGGAATCTCTATGCTTCTTATCCATACGCATTAAGTCCCGCTTTCCTTGTCATTGGTCTTTTCCTTGAACTCGGCATCGTACACGTCTTTCTTGTCACCGCTACCGGAGGAAGCAGCGTCGCTTTCTTCGCCGGAAGCCTGGCCTTCCTGAGCTGCTTGCTTGTAGAGTTCTTCTGCCAGTTTGGCAGCAGCATCCCGGAGTTCATCCGAAGCTTTCTTCATTTTGTCAGCGTCATCGCTGTTTAGAGCTTCCCTGGCTGCGGACAAGGCATCCTCTACCTTGGCCTTATCGTCCGATGATATCTTGTCCCCGACATCTTTCAAACTCTTTTCAACTGTGTATATCAGCTGGTCCAGTTGGTTTCTGGTCTCAATCCGCTCCCGTTGCTTCCTGTCTTCCTCAGCATGCTTTTCAGCTTCTTCCACAAGCCTGTCAACTTCTTCCCTGGGAAGCTGGGTAGATGCTTTGATAGTAATCTTCTGCTCTTTACCTGTGCCCTTATCTTTCGCTGACACATTCAGGATGCCGTTGGCGTCTATGTCGAAAGATACTTCGATCTGGGGCACACCTCTTGGGGCAGGCGGAATCCCTGAAAGAGTAAACCTTCCCAAGGTCCTGTTGTCACGCGCCATGGGCCGTTCACCTTGGAGCACGTGTATCTCAACTTGCGGCTGGAAGTCAGCCGTAGTTGTGAAAACCTGGCTCTTTCGCACGGGAATGGTCGTGTTCCGTTCAATGATAGGCGTCATCACCCCGCCAAGCGTCTCAATACCCAAGGTCAGGGGCGTCACGTCAAGGAGCACAATATCCTTTACGTCCCCGGCAAGCACACCTGCCTGGATCGCAGCCCCCATGGCAACTACTTCGTCAGGGTTCACGCTTCTGTTAGGCTCCTTGCCGGTAAGACTTTTTACCATCTCTTGAATCTTGGGCATTCTGGTGGAACCGCCGACCAGGATCACTTCGTCCAAGTCTTCTGCCTTGAGTTTGGCATCTTCCAGAACCCTTCTTACCGGGCCGGCACACTTCCTGGTCAGATCGTCAGTGAGTTCCTCAAACTTGGCCCTGGTGAGCCTGACCTCCAGGTGGAGTGGCTGGCCTTCCCTGTCTGCACTGATAAACGGCAAGCTGATGGTAGTCTCAAGCACCTGTGAAAGCTCGATCTTAGCTTTTTCGGCAGCTTCTATAAGCCGCTGGAGGGCCTGCCTGTCTTTCCTCAGGTCAATCCCGTATTCTCTCCTGAACTCTTCGGCCACATAGTCCACGATTCTCTGGTCGTAGTCATCGCCCCCAAGATGGGTATCGCCGGCCGTGGCCAGCACTTCGACCACACCGTCGCCTACTTCCAGCAGTGATACGTCAAAGGTACCACCGCCCAGGTCGAACACGAGGATTTTTTCGTTTTGCTTCTTGTCTACCCCATAAGCCAGGGAAGCAGCTGTTGGCTCATTGATAATCCTTAGCACCTCAAGCCCAGCTATCCGGCCTGCGTCCTTTGTAGCTTGCCTCTGGGAGTCGTTGAAGTAGGCTGGGACTGTAATAACCGCTTTGGTGACCGGTTCGCCCAGGTGTTTTTCAGCATCTTCTTTCATTTTCCTCAACACATGGGCTGACAGTTCCTCAGGGGTGAGTTCCTCATCTATGGAAGGCACATATATCCTGACTTCGCCATGCTTACCCCGCTTTATCCTGTAGGGCACACGCTCCCGTTCAACTTCGACTTCATCATAGCGACGGCCGACAAACCTCTTGATTGACGATATTGTGTTTTCCGGGTTGAGTACAGCTTGGCGCCTGGCAAGCTGGCCTACCAGTTTTTCCTTCTTCTTGCTGAACGCCACAACAGAAGGCGTAGTCCGCGAACCTTCTGCGTTGATTATCACTGTTGGCTCAGAGCCTTCCATGACCGCAATAACAGAATTGGTGGTACCAAGGTCAATACCTACAATCTTGGACATAAACGCACCTCCACACCATCACAAGTTTGTCTCTCCGGGCGTATCGTGGCCCGCAGCATCACGCTTCACCGGGCCTCCTTTACCATTCCGTTTGTGGCCTCACGCCTGTCCGCACTCTGCCTTCCCTGCCTGGTGGCGCCTGCCGGATCCTGAGGCCTGCGGCTGACGTGTGTACGGCTGTCAGAATCCCCCTCCTCCATCGCGATTATCACCCGGATACCTTGCGGATTAATCCCGCACTGTCTCCAAAGGTATATTATACGGGCGAGCAACCTGAGATCGTTGCTGGAATACAGGCGGATGTTAGAATCGGTCCGGGCGGGCGATATAAGCCCTTCGTTTTCTATCTGCCTTAGGAACTGCGGAGTCTCACCGAGAAGACGCGCAGCAACACTTATGGTATATACCGGTTCATCTGGACCGTGAAAGTAAGCCACGCAATCATCCCCTTATTCAAGAAACCTATCCGGACTGAATAGCTTTCTTAATGAGTACCAATAGTGATTATATCTCAATCAGTCAAGTAATTTGTATACTATTCGAGTATGTCCAAGTCACTGCAACTTAATGACCTGATTGACTAATAAACCGGATGCCGGTTCTGAGGCGGGTGCACCGGTAAAACCGGCAAAATGATCGATACCAAACCGGGTCAAAACTGGAACCTAGGACTGTGGCTAATCCGGAACCAGGTTCGGTGCTGAAGTGGTCAAGTCCGGACCAGGCGGAGCAGCAATCTGGTCAATTCCTGACCAGTTCTGGATCAGATCCTGGGGTTTTGGCTAATCTGGAACCAGGTTCGGTGCTGAAGTGGTCAAGTCCGGACCAGGCGGAGCAGCAATCTGGTCAATTCCTGACCAGTTCTGGATCAGATCCTGGGGTTTTGGCTAATCTGGAACCAGCTCAGGCGCGGAAGTGGTCAAAATGGGACCAGGTGACACGGCAATCTGGTCAATTCCTGACCAGACCCCGACAAAATCCTAAGCTTTCGGCTAATATGAGACCAGGTCTGACACTGAAGTGGCTAAGATGCGACCACGTGAGGCAATGATCTGGTCAATTCCAGACCAGTTCGGGACTGAAAGCTACGATTCTGGCTGATTTGGAGCCAGTTCCGGCGTTGAAATGGTCGAGTCCGGACCAGGCGGAGCAGCGATCTGGTTAATTCCTGAGCACGTCCAGAGAACCTATATTATGAAGAGAGCAAGAAGCGAGAAGGAAGAAGCACAATGAAGCAAAAAGCCGGGAAAAGCCTGGCTGCCCTTCCCGGCGCATGCTCCGCAACACATGTGCCGGCTCACGCCGGCTCACATGCATACTCACGTGCCAACTCAGATGCCTGCACATGCCCACATACATGCCAAAGTACATGCTGAGGCATATGCTGACATATGCTGACGTACATGCTATTGATTATCACTTTCCTCAGCGCACAAGTACTTCCCTATAAGCTGCTTTGCCACGGCAGCCGGGTACGTCTTGCCCTGCGACAGCTGCGTCAAAACCAAGTCAAGGGTACCGTCTAACCGGGCCTCCGTAAGGATACGGTCAACCGTATCTCGCCTTATGTTGTCTTCCAGTGCGGCAATGTAGCTCCTTGATACCCTTTCCTCCAGCAAACCGTTCTGCTTGAGGAATTCCAAGTGCTCATCGATTTTTCCCAGAAGTTCAACTACACCTTTACCCTGGGATGCAACTGTCTTGACAACAGGGGGTTTCCATTGCCACTGCCTGTTGAGGCCCAGCATTGCTTCTAACACGGCAACAGCTCTGTCAGCATCAGGGTGATCGGCTTTGTTCACACAGAACACATCGCCAATTTCCAAAATCCCTGCCTTTATCGCCTGAATATCATCGCCCAAGCCCGGAGCCATCACAACCAGGACAGAATGGGCATAGCGCATGATATCCACTTCTGACTGCCCCGTACCTACCGTTTCAACCAGCACATAGTCGAAGCCAAAGGCATCAAAAAGGGTTATTATGTCGCCTGTATGCCTGGAGAGGCCTCCCAGGTATCCCCTTGAGGCCAAACTGCGGAAGAAGACTTCGTTATCAGTGGTGCGTGAACGCACCCTCACCCTGTCTCCAAGTATGGCCCCGCCGGTAAACGGGGAAGACGGGTCTACAGCAATCACTCCGACTGAATCCCCGCGCTCGCGTATGGCACCGATCAAGCTGTCAACCAAAGTGGACTTGCCAACGCCCGGCGATCCTGTTATCCCGATGACCTTGCTATGTCCTCTGAGTCTATATGCTTCTTCCAGGATGTGCCTGGCATGTTCGGAACCGTTCTCAACAAGGGTTACAGCCCTTGCCAGGCCGGCCCGCTTCCTCTCACACAAACCCTGGATTATCTGGTTATGCAAATACAACACCATCCCGCCCGGATAGCCGGAAAACATTTTGAGGCCGCCACACGCGGCCTGCTGCATATCACGCTAACGCTTAAGGTTAGTCTTGGTATATTCCACAATGTCCTGGGTATTGGTTCCAGGACCAAACACTTCGTCTACCCCGTTAGCTTTGAGGAACTCAACGTCCTCAGCGGGGATAATGCCGCCTGCAAGCACCAACACATCCAACTCTTCGGTACCTTTTTCTTTCTTGAGACACTCTACCACCCGGGGAAGCAGTGTGTTGTGTGCCCCTGAGAGAATGGAGCAGGCCACCACATCGACGTCTTCTTCCACTGCCATCCTAGCCAGCTCTTCGGGAGTCCGGTGCAAACCGCTGTAGATCACTTCCATGCCCGCATCCCTAAAGGACCTTGCAATTACCTTGGCCCCGCGGTCATGGCCATCAAGGCCTGGTTTTCCTACAAGAACCCTGATTGTCCTGTCCATCCTGTAACCCTCCTTCAGAAATCGCCAACTGATTCGTTCTGAACATCAATTTGTCTAATCCGCCAACTAATCCAACAGCCAAACTTAGTTCAAGGATCCTACGAAAGCAGCGCTATCAATACACCGGCAGCAACCGCCGTTCCGATAACTCCGGCAACGTTAGGCCCCATCGCATGCATAAGCAAGAAATTCTGGGGGTTTTCCTCCTGCCCAACAACCTGGCTGACCCTTGCAGCCATGGGTACCGCTGATACTCCGGCGGAACCGATGAGCGGGTTTACTTTACCACCTGTCAGGTAGTACATGAGTTTGCCAAGCAGCACTCCGCCTGCAGTCCCTCCGGCGAATGCCACTATCCCAAGGGCTATGATCTTGATGGTATCAAGGGTCAGGAAATTCTCAGCGCTCATGGTGGCTCCGACAGAGGTGGCCAGCAAGATCACCACAATGTTGTTGAGCTCGTTCTGTGCGGTCTTGGACAACCTTTCGGTAACGCCACATTCCTTGAACAGGTTCCCTAGCATGAGCATCCCGATCAAAGGAGCTACTGATGGAAGGAACAATCCGACCAAAATGGTGACTACGATTGGGAATACGATTCTCTCGGTCTTGGACACTTGCCTTAGCTGGCTCATGACCGCAGTGCGTTCCTTCTTGGTGGTCAAAGCTCTCATGATAGGAGGCTGGATCAGGGGAACCAGCGACATGTATGTGTATGCCGCCACGGCAATCGGACCCAAGAGTTCCGGAGCCAGCTTCATTGCAGTGTAAATTGCTGTCGGCCCATCAGCCCCTCCGATAATCCCAATGGCACTGGCTTGCTGTAAGGTAAATCCTAGAGCTTTTGCCATAAGCATGGCCAGAAACACGCCGATCTGAGCTGCAGCTCCAAGCAGGATAGTTGAAGGGTTAGCCAGGAGCGGCCCGAAGTCAGTCATCGCCCCTACCCCCAGGAAAACCAGGGGTGGGAATATTTCCTTCTCTACACCAAAGCTAAGGTAGTATAGCAATCCGCCTGGCATATCTCCCTCAGGAGGATTCATTATGGGAGCAAGGGGCAGGTTGGCCAGAATTGCTCCGAAAGCAATGGGTACCAAGAGAAGAGGTTCAAACTTCTTATATATGGCAAGGTAAAGGAGCAGTATTCCGATAAAGAGCATCACAACATTGCCCAACGTAAGTTGGGAAAAACCAGTTTCCAACCATAATCTTTCAGCAAGTGTGCCTACGTTCATGCTATGAATACACCTTCCTCCGGCTTAAGGTATCCTATCTGTCAAGGCGGATGAGCACATCTCCTGTCTGTACCGTCGCTCCTTGGCTTACAAGTACCTCAGTCACTGCCGCATCGTAAGGCGCAAGGATTTCGTTTTGCATCTTCATCGCTTCAAGGAGCAGTAGTATGTCGCCTTTCTTCACATTGTCCCCCGCTGCAACCTTAACCTCAGTGACAACTCCGGGGATAGGCGCTGTGACGGCACCGCTTCCGGCTTGCACAGCTTGAGGCACAGGCGCTGCAGCAGGTTTAGGAGCAGCCACGGGCTTCTGAGACGCCGCCGGGGGTTGGGATGGCCTTGCCACAGGTGTACTCACTACAGGCTGTCTTTCAGCACCTTGCCCGATCTCTTCCACTTCAACCTCGAACACTTCATCATCTATCTTAACTCTAAATCGCCGCACGTTAGATCCTCCTTTATCAACAATTAGATAATACTTGGCCTATTTCAACGCATGAATTCTTGACGTCTTGCCCCACATTCCGGCATCAGGAATCCTGCGCACAAACACTGGAACCGTGCTATATCCCAGATAGGCGCGTAAAGCTGCGACAATGGCCGCTTTACGGCGGGCGTCCAGCGAGTCAAAAGGCACCGTTTCGGCGTTAAGACCGGCAGTAAGATTTTCTTGCCCGGCACTCTGAGATGCAAGCTGGGAACCTGAGTTTCCGGACCCGGCACCTTCGTTGAGCTTCTCACTTTCCCCGGACGCCGCTTTGCGAATGAGGTTGATCATAAATGCAATGACGATAAGTACCGCAAACACAACCGTCATGTTGACCACAAGCAACATCAAACCGCCTGCAAAAGTGTCAGGTATCATCTATATCCCTCCACGCGTCGCAGTTTCAGAACATTATCACAACGGTATATTGCCATGCTTCTTGCGCGACTGCTCAATCATTTTCGTAGACGTAAGCTCAAGGGCGCCGATAACCCTGGGACGGATCTCCTGGGGATCGATAACGTCATCGATATAACCCCTGCCTGCCGCAACATACGGGTTGGCAAACACTTCACGGAATTCCTTGATCTTCTCTGCGCGTTTTGCAGCAGGATCCTCTGCCTCGCTAATCTCTTTCCTAAATACCACGTTGGCTGCACCTTCAGGACCCATAACTGCAATCTCTGCATGGGGGAAGGCAAATACCATATCTGCTCCCAGATGCCTGGAACACATAGCTATGTAAGCTCCCCCATAGGCCTTTCTGGTTATTACAGTTACCTTTGGCACAGAAGCTTCTGAGTATGCATACAAGAGTTTGGCCCCATGCCTGATAATCCCGCCGTACTCCTGATCCACACCTGGGAGATAGCCAGGTACGTCTACCAGGGTTACAAGGGGGACGTTGAAAGCGTCGCAGAACCTGACGAACCTTGAGGCTTTGTCTGAAGCGTCGATATCAAGGCATCCTGCCTTGGCCATTGGCTGGTTTGCAATCACACCGGCTGCCCTGCCCCCAAACCGGGCAAATCCCGTTATGATGTTGGTGGCGAAATGCTTTGAGACCTCGAAGAAAACCCCGTTGTCTACCATGGAGTGTATGACGTCGTACATGTTGTATCCTTTGTTGGGATCAACAGGGACTACTTCGCGCAGCCCGGGCTCTAATCTTCCAGGATCGTCTCCTGTATCCATAAACGGGGGATCTTCCTGGTTATTGGCCGGGAGATACGACAGAAGCGTCCGGATCATGTCGAAACAGCTAGTCTCATCAGGAGCCATGAATTGAGCTACACCGCTTACCTGGTTATGGATGAGCGCGCCTCCCAGCTGCTCAGTTGATACCTCTTCACCGGTTACCGCTTTTATAACCTGGGGGCCTGTAATGAACATGTTAGATGTGCCTTCAACCATAAACACAAAGTCAGTAAGCGCTGGAGAATACACTGCCCCGCCTGCACATGGCCCGAGGATCACTGATATCTGCGGGATTACACCGGAGTATTTCACATTCCTGTAAAAGATGCTGCCGTAACCTTTGAGTGCATCTACTCCTTCTTGAATCCTGGCACCGCCTGAGTCATTCAAAGACACAAACGGAATGCCGACCTTAGCTGCAAGGTCCATGCACTTGCAGATTTTTTCTGCGTGCATTTCACCCAACGAACCTCCGATTACAGTGAAGTCCTGGGCGGCAACGCACACGGCCCTGCCGTCAACCAGCCCGTACCCTGTAACCACACCTTCGCCGGGCGCCTCGACAGCTGCCATGCCAAACTCAGTTGCCCTGTGGGTAATAAACGCATCAGTCTCAACAAAAGTACCGGGATCTAAAAAGGCAGCTATGCGCTCCCGGGCAGTCATTTTGCCCCGCTCGTGCTGCCTGTCTATTCTTTTTTGACCACCGCCCTGTTCAATCTTGTTGCGTCGATCTCTCAGTTCCTTGAGTTTCTCTTCCAACTGCAACATTGGATCTGACAACCGGTTCACCTCCGCGAGGAATTCATGAGGCTGCCAAATTGGATCAGCCAATACTCAGCCCAAAGCTTAAACCAAACATAGCATAACACAAAGACAATAAAGGTGGAAGAATAGTTTGAGTACATCCGGAAGCGGGTTTGAGGCAGATTGTCGTGCTGCTTTTGGATCTATTATATAGTCCAATTTGATCTGGAATGAAGGTATACCCCCGAACCTTTACAGGTAAAAACCCAGCTCCTGAAGATCAGAAGTCACATCGCTATTCTGGATCCTTACACCGGGAGGAGCTTTAATTCTCACAGGTGCAAAGTTCAAGAATCCCTTGATCCCCTTGGAAACTGCATAGTTGACCACATCCTGGGCATTCTGGGCCGGTACTGTAATCACACCAATCTTGATATCAGCTGAAGCTGTCACTTCTTCCAGATCATCGATGTGCCTTACCGGCACTCCCTCTACCAGGGTACCCACTTTACCCGGGTCAACATCAAACAATCCCTTCACAACAAACCGGTAATTGGGAGTGGCTTCCTTTCTCGTAGTCAGGTACCTGGCGAGAGCAGTTCCAAGTTCGCCAACGCCGAGAATCGCTATATTCATCTGCCTGTCGGCTCCCAGGATCTCTATGAGTTCCCTTCTCAGCCCTAAGACGGGATATCCCACGCCTTGCTTGCCAAACTCCCCGAAAAGCGCCAGGTCTTTCCTCACTTGTGCACTGTTCACCGCCGCAAGATCCCCTATTTCAGCTGAGGAGATATAGTCGTCAGGCCCTGCTTCTATGTCCGTCAGAATCCTCAGGTACGTCACAAGTCTGCGGATTACAACATCCGGAATCTTGGTTCGCATTGAGCTAATACCTCCTTGCCCTGTTATCCGGTAAGCAAGTTCACTCCTGTTTCTCCGGTATGCCCTGGGACGGCCACGGAACTCTTAGCCACGGTGCCTTTTAGACAAGTTTTCTGTGTAAACAATGATTCTTCCTGCCAGTATTCCCACAAAAATCCCTGTAGGGATGGCGAACAACAGTAGATACGGCAGGTAGAACATGACACCGATCTGCCGGAGAATCAAGCTGGCCACGAGAAGCTGGGTGACGTTGTGGGTAATCGAACCTGCAACGCTTATGCCTATGACCGATAAGTTGCTCCCAAACATCTTCCTGAACCGGTACATCACCGCAGTAGACACCAGCGCTCCTGAAGTGCTCAAGTAGTATGCGACATTCAGGAATGTTCCGGACAACAAGCTCCCCAGCAGGGTCCTAAGGAAACTTATGGCCAGTGACTCGCCGGGGGCCATGGTCATCACGGCATACAGGGCTACAATGTTGGCAAGCCCTAGTTTGGCGCCGGGGACCACATAAGGGATCGGGATCATAGCTTCAACCACATGCAAAGCAGTAGCTAAAGCAACCATTATTGCAATCCGGGTGAGAGTCCTTACTCCGTTGGAATTCAAGTCCGTTTACTCCACCATTCCAGCAAGATTTGGGACAAAGCTTGTTTCTTGTTTAACTCAGGATTCTGCAAGACCACGTCTTCCAGGTATTCAAGAGCTTCGCCGATAAGCTGCCCTTGTTCCACATCCAGCAGTCCCATGATTTCATTTCCGTCGAGGGCAATGTCCATGAAATCCTGACAATCAGATTGTAACATTAGCCAATGCCCGGCAGCCAAGAACAAATACCCGGCCGGCAGGCCGCTGTTGCCAAGGCCGAGCCAGATTGCCCGTTTTACTTCCATCAGGCGCTCAAGCTGCCTGGCGCCCCAATGATAGACTATCCTTCTTGCCAGGTATCCCGGATCGTTATTGTATCCGTGTGATTGTTTCCACAAACCTGAGCGTCCCTTTGGCAGGGACCGGTTGTCCAGAATGATTTGAGGATCGCAGTTTAGAACTAACCATTCTATTTCTTTTGCCAAAGCCAGGGGCAAGTTAAACCTTGTTTTCACTTCATCTATACCTGTTTCCGTGATCCCCAGGAGCACCGCCAACCTGGCTGCAAGGTCAGAATGACAGACGGAAACGCCTGCTGCTGCCTGATCGGGAGCCTTGTCCACTTCAGGCAAGACTATGGCACTGAGCCCGTATCCGTACAAGTCCGTTATGCCTTGGTAGACAGACGGGGAAACAAGAATTCGCCTTAACTCGGCAAACACCCTCTCGCCTGACACTTGGGACAATAGGTGCTTAGACGCGCAGATGGCTTCAACTACTTCGCCATCTAAGTTAAGGCCCATGCAAGTCTTAAACCTCACAGCCCTCAGAATCCGCAGGGGATCTTCCTCAAACCGCTCCCGGGCATTCCCTACGCACACAAGGGCCTTGCGTTCAAGGTCCTTAATGCCGCCAAAAGGATCGAAAATCTCACCGGTAAAAGGATCCCATGCCATAGCGTTGATGGTGAAGTCACGGCGTTCAAGGTCTTTCTCAAGGGGAACTCCAAACATCACCTGGCTGGGGTGCCGTTTATCGCGGTAATCCTTCTCTGCCCGCAGGGAAACCACGTCCACATCGCCCACTGAAACCCTGCCAAACTCGATTCCCACAGTACATGCCGCTGGAAACACCTGCAATATCTCTTGAGGGTCCATGTTAACGGCGATGTCCCAGTCCTGGGGTTGCTTGCCAAGCAAAACATCCCTTACCGGGCCTCCGACAATAAGGGGGGTAGCTCCGCTGTCTCTGAGGGTGGAAGCTATGGCTTGAACCTTGAAAGGTATTTTACCGGGGTCAACATGTTTTCTCATGGGCCTTCGCTTTCGCTGCCAGAAGGTCGTTGTCAGCGGCTGCCATCAACAGCCTTGAATCCACCCCGTCTTCGGGGTAACATGATATGCCGAAAGATGCACCAGGAACCGGAATCTGCCTTCCCGACAAGTCCGTGAGTTCTGCATCAAGCCAGCTTGAAATGACGCTCTTTACGCGCTCGCCTGCCAGTTTAGGATTAACCCCAGGCAGCAAAACGATAAACTCGTCACCTCCGAACCGCCCTACTATGTCATCGGCCCTGAACCCTCTCCTGAGACTATGGGCAATGTGCACTAATACCCGGTCACCTGCCAGGTGTCCGAAGTTGTCGTTCACAAACTTCAACCTGTCTACGTCTAGCAGCACAATTGATATGCAGTCAGGGCCTTTGTTGTCTTTCGCGTTTTCAATGAACCGGTCCAGGGCAGACACGGTGCTTCTTCTATTATACAACCCTGTTAAGCTGTCAGTCTCGGCAGCTTTTTTGACCTGGCTATGCAATTGGGCCACTTCCAATGCTGATGCAATATGGCCCGCCACTGCCATGAGCAGTTTGACGTCTGTCGGCGTAAAGCCGTATTTCTCAGCCTTTTGCACAACCAGCACCCCCAGCCGCTTTCCCCTCACTTCAAGAGGCACGTATACTTCTGAAGCTGCCTCTGGAGCGCCTCGATAATACCTATCGTCTACGGCCACATCAGGCACATTCTGCGGCTGGCCGTGTTCCATGACCCACCATGAGATTCCCGTTCCACGGGGGATCTTGAGCCCGAGTACCTTTTGGGACATTCCCAGTCCGGCTGAGATCACAAGGTTCTCGCCTTCTTCGTCAGGGAGCAGGATGGAACAGTCGGTATAGCGCATTTCCGTAGATACGATGTACAGAATGTGGTTGAGCAAGTCGTCCAAGTCCAGGAGCTTTTTCATCTGTTGAGTGATACGGAATATCACGCTCATTTCCTTTGACGCGATAGTCTCCCGGTCAACTTCCGGTGACCCAGCCTGGGTGTGAGGCCCACGCAGGGCTATGTCTCGTCTCAGGTCAACTTCCCCTGGATCAAGCACATCCAGGAGCCAATCGTCGCTGCCGGATATTGATTGAAGGATCCGTTCAACCTTACGCTGACGAGATATGTCGCTGATGGTTATTACCGTTTTGAGGCAGCTTTGCCCGGGCTTGTCTACAGGTATGGCGGTAAGCTTCAGTATCCGGTCTTGACTGTTGCCCTCATACTCGATCTCGCAATCAAACCTCAGATCTTCTCCCGAAACAGATAGAGCACCGTCTACAAGATCAACCCACCTGGCAAACTCAGTATGATTGCCGGTATGGGAGGCAACAATAGCTTCCATGAACTCCCTAAACACATTCCCCCTTATCCCTTTTTCATGGCAGTTGAGAAGCAAAGCAGCTTTCTGGTTGGCAAACCCAATGCGGCCTGTAGGGTCTACCAGCATAATCCCCACGTCGATCACATTGAGCGCCGTTGTAAGCGCCTCTGACTTGAGGGCAAACTTGCCTTTCACTTTGTCACCCCCTTTTGACCTTGCTTTCACAACCGTATATACACTATGTCGGATTAACGGAAAAACGATTGATAGTGTCCAAAAATTGGAAGTACGTAATCTAGATTATCAGAGCGAAGGACGGTTTTCAACGCCTGTTTTTCGCTTAAGATATGCGAAAGCGCCCAAACTGGCTGCGAACAGCAACGCGGAAAACCATTGGGCATGGCTCAAGCCTGCTACAAAGGTATGGCTATCCCTGAAAAACTCGAGGGCAAACCGTATTCCTGAGTACCCGGCCATGTAGATTAGAAACAGACCCCCTTCAAAAGGTACACGTTCAGACATTCTCAGAAGCAGCGCAAACAGCAGGAAATCAGCTACGCTTTCGTATACTGGATAAGGGTGCCTCAACCCCGGGGCATATCTGGTAAGTACTCCCCACCCGTCACCGGTCAGGCGCCCGTAACAGCAACCATTTAGCAGGCAACCCCACCTGCCAATTGATTGTCCCAAGGCAACTCCCGGGACCACAATGTCAAACAACTGGCCCAGGCGAACTCTCTTCACACGGCAATACACACCTACGGCGATAATGCCTCCCATGAGCACACCGTAAATCGACAGGCCGCCATCCCTCAGGTCCAAAACAGTCTTCAAGTCCGGATAGCCGGCGGGATTCAATGCCATGTGAAGCAATCGCCCACCCAACACTCCGGAGACGAACAGGAGCAGGAAAAAGCCAAGCAAGGAGTCTGGATCCACTCCTTTTTTCCTGGCCATTCTCATTGCTACTAAAGCGCCAAGCACATACCCCAGCCCGACCATCAAGCCGTATGAGTAAAACTCTACCCCGCCTATAGTGAAGATCACAGGCCTCATACCATCACCTCTACCAATCATACCACCTCCGAATAATTACATACCATTGAATACATGCTATCAACATAAAACAGAATTTGCCGGGAGGGCGGCAACAGTGTCCGGGAGACAACGAGTAGCATACGTGTTTCTGGGAGTTGTTATCGGTACATGCTTGTCTGTAGGAGCGCTAATAGGCGTAGCTAATTACGCACCCGGTGTTTTCCTCCACTGGCAGCAGGTGATTACACGAGCCGGCCTGGAAGATGACCCTGCCCAATCTTTGATTGACCAGTCGTTAGTCAAATCACTCATCCAGGACATCCTGTCTTCGGAACAGGGAAAAGCCCTGGTAAACGATATCATACGCAACCAAGCGCCATTGACATTGCAGCAAATGCTTGAGGAAGCCATGGAGTCGCCTGAGTTCCGTGTAGCCCTGGGAGAAGCGCTGGACTCTTTCCTCAAGACCGAAGAAGGAACCGCACTAATCAGGCGTTTAGCAGAAGAAATCATGACAAAATAAACAGAAAGAGCGCTCCATGCAGAGCGCCCTTTGTTATGTCCTGTTTCCCCTAGGCTGAAACGTCAGGCTCAGGCATGGCTGCAAGGCACTCCCTGGCATCCAGCCGGTCTTGGACCATTTCATCTGAAATGATCTTCCCGTCCTTAAGCGAGATCACCCTCTCAGAATGCCTGGCAATGTCAGGGTCATGGGTTACCAGGATGATTGTTATGCCCTGTTCATGTAGTTCTTGAAAAATGACCATAATCTCTTCGCCAGAACGGGAGTCCAGGTTGCCTGTGGGCTCATCTGCCAGGATAACCTTAGGCCCGCCGACAATAGCCCGGGCGATAGCTACCCTTTGCTGCTCGCCTCCTGACATCTCGTTGGGCCTGTGCTGTATCCTTTTCCCAAGCCCAACAGACTCAAGAGCTTTTGTAGCCATTGCACGCCGTTCCCGCGGGGGTACGCCCCTGTATATCAAAGGCATCTCTACGTTAGACGTTGCATCTGCCCTTGACAGCAAGTTGTACGATTGAAAAATGAAGCCAATACACTTGTTGCGTATTTCCGCCAGCTCGTTATCAGACTTCTTGCTCACGTCTTCACCGTCAAGGTAATATTCGCCTGAAGTTGGCCTGTCGAGACAGCCGAGAAGATTCATCAAGGTTGATTTGCCTGACCCGGAGGGCCCCATTATCGCGACAAACTGTCCTTTTGGAATATCCATGTCAACTTCCCTGAGGGCAGGTACTGTGACCTTGCCCATGTGATATGTTTTCGTAAGTCCCCTAATCTTTATCATTTGCTTGCACCTCCGGCTCAAGCTCCCTTTGTATTCTTGACGCAATACCTGGCATCAAGTTCCATCCCTGGCCCTTACTCACCGGGTAATGCCGGGTGTAAACACATCTACCTGCTTTTCAGTAACATACGTATTCTTTACCCGGATTACCCTATCCTCTAATTCATAATCTATCGTGAGCCTTGCAGCCCAATATACCGCAAATTCCCCTGAACGTTCCCAAAGCACGTGGAATCTCTCACCCGGATCACAGTCTACGCTAACAATATGTGCCCCGTCAGGTAGTTTCCATGTGACCTCCCCTGAAAACAGCGCATGTTTCCCTGTAACCCACTTCTGCGGGCCTATTAGTTCCAATTCTACCTCCGGAGGGATAATACTGGAACAGCAGAACTCCCTGACTTCAGGTTCCCCGCCGGTAACAACATTCCACGATTTTTCAACCAGCACGTCATTGTGATTATCGTACGAGACTGCGCGCACCAGGTATTGGCCTGAAGGGTTGAAGGTGTGGGCGATTTTGAGACGGGGCTGCCCCTGGAGCACAACGGTTTCGCCGTCCCCGAAGTCAACTTCCCAATATACATGATATGTTTCGTGGGGCTTCCACAAGGTAGTGTGCTTATTCCTGTAAACCACCCTGACGCTGGGAATATCGCCAGGAATACCGTCGCCGGCTGCTGGACTTTGAGCTGAACCAGGAGGTCCGTTTTCTCCCGGACTATCATCCCATGAACCGGTACCAGCCGGGTCAGTCCCTGAACCAGGGGCGGCCGGGACAGTCGCCGGGCCGTTGTCATCACCCATGTAGCCGGCACCAGGGCCCCACACGCCTTCACTGGGTGTGCTTCCACCCCACATGTCTTCACCCGGCGAGTTTCCCCAGGGCGCACCTTCAGCAGTAGACAAAGGGTCAACGCTGAGCAGTGCCTTGCCGGAAACTTCCCGTTCGAAGGCAGACTCAACCTTTCCCCCTGGTGTATAAGGGTTGACCGTGCCTGTTCTCACAAGCCGTAGGCCTATCCTATAGGCTGTGTGCTTGAGTATTACATCTGTCTTTGTCCCACTGGTAAGCAGCTGGTTCCAGCCTGGAACAGGCAGCCACCGCCCTCCATCGTATCCTTCAACCCAGACAGCACATCCCCATCCTTCAGGCAATGACGGTATGCTTACTGAAACCTGGAACACCTGGTCCCCAGCCGTACCCCAAGGCGGAGACACATACGAAGGCTGCCAGCTGGATACTCTGATCTGCTGCTGTCCGCTATGCCCGGTGGTAACTTGAGCCAGCTCATCCGGCTCCAACAATAGCGACACTATGCTGTCCTGGACCTGTTTGTCTTTCAGGAGGTTTAGATACGACGGGGACAGGAACCCGTTAAACACGCGGATTGTGTCCCTGGGTCCCTGGGGCGGGACTGCGGAATCCACTTCACAGAACAAATTGTTGGGAGCCACCTGCGGCCATACGATGCCCAGCAGGTTTGTAACCCTTCCGGTTATGCTCACAAAACGCGTATTGCGTGTATAGGAAGATGAAGACGACCTCCGGTTAATCTGATCCAGGTAGTAGTTAGCGGGCACCCTATAGAATCTCTGGCCGGCAGAAGTGCCCAGGTTAACCAACACTTCTTCTTTCACAAGCCTTCTAAGGAACTGGCTCTCAGCACTGTCCAGGTATCCAATAGAACTCACAATGCTGTCTGCAATCATCCTTTGCACTTCCGCTTTCACTGTGACCAGTGCCTTCTTGGCGTAGTGCAGAAGCGCTTTGAGCCCGTATTGTATAATGGCGTCCTTTAGGCTGCCAGGCATAGGGCCATGGGAAGGGCCGAACAAAGCCTGCCCCAGACTTCCTGAGGAAGCCATCCTCACTACGTACTGGTTTCTGCCGACTGCCATTGCGAGGAGTTCATAATATGCAACGGTGAAATCATACCCTGCCTGTGGCGGGCCGTCTAAGGCATCTCCAGGTAAGGGGCCGAAAGGCGGCCGGATGCCCGCTGCAATGCAGTTTTCCCATATATGAGGGCGGTTTTGCTTTATCCACCCTGCGAATGTTTGCTTTGGTGAGTCCACAGGCACGTAAGGGAGGGACAAGAACCTTTCCTGCACGTACTGGCTGTAAAGAGGCTCATAGATTTCCCGTGCCCTTTGTGCCACCCACCAGGCTTCGCCTTCCCACGAGAAGTAGCTTGAACCGATGGAAGCTGGCAAATCCCCGGTGCTTCTTGAAGATATGGTTCCCGGATCTAAGGTAGGGCTCACGTCTCCGAACGGCGAAAACCTTGAATACCTGGTCTCACGCTCAAACAAGCACTCATGCTTCACAACAGTGCATGCCTGTAACAGCAAGTCTGCCAGAAACGAACCTCTTTGGGGTGTGCTGAGCATGATAGCATTGTCTACCAGCCCGTCCCGGATAATCCCCATTTCCAGCCCGAACCTTAGAACCAGCCCCGAGACCCCATAAGCTGCTACATCCAACATGCTGCATCCGGTGGCCTCTATGGTTTCATCCAACATTTGGCGCAATGTATAAGCTCCTGAATCCAGGTCGCCGTAGGGCTCCCTGGGTGTGTACACAAACAAGGTCTTACCCAGCTCGTACCCTGAATCCTCGAGCCGGGACACCAGTCCTGCCCGGGACCACAGACTTGCACCGTCATCCCTAGACGGCTCACCGATAAGCACTAAAGGTTTGGACGGGATACTCCTTTGGGACGCGTGCCCGTCCAAAGGCGCTGCAATGTTGAGCAATATACACAACACTGTCACAATCACAGCAGCCACTCTGGTCCCAGTCACTCTGGAGCCGGTCGCTTTCGTCCCGGTCATTCTTCTCCCAACCAGTCTGCTCCCAGCTACTCTGGTTCCAGTCATTGTGGTTCTACCCTCTAAGATTTCGCAGGCCTGAAAGGCCTGAGCGGAAATTCTTCTAATCACCGGCAATCCCCGCCTTTACCCCTGACTTAGGCCAGAACCCCCTGTTGGCGATTGCCAGGCGTGTAGCAGGGTAAGCCAACCGGACGCACCTGTCCAGTTCTTCCTTCCACCGGTCAGCTGAAATCGCCCTGGGGCCGCCTGGCTCCAGCACCAGGAGCTCAGCCCAGGATTCACCGGGCCCGAGCACAATGCGCTTGGAGCCATATTCTAACTCAACCGTCCCATCCCGCCTTGTTTTCACTATCTTAAGCTTGCCCGAAACCACCCTGGCCAGGTTGTTCACCAGTTCAACAGCTTCGCCATCAATGCCTGGGGCCACAAAAGAGACAGGCGCAGTGAGATCCAACACTGCCTTGCCTGTCCGGGACAAAACCAGGCGCTCGTGGAATTCCACTCCCTGGGAGCTAGCGCTGTAATACACCCCAAGACATATGCCCAGGAGGTTTTTCTTCCCGGGCGTTACCAGGATTTTTTCACCGGTGTCAATGAACACTTGGGATAGCTCAGGCATGGTAAGGGGCCATCCGGTGATGGCGTTTAGCGAAGACTCTTCAACAGTCACAAACACAAACGAATCACCAAACAGGATCCAACGAACAAGCAGCGTGCCAATTAACAAACAAGCACACACAGGTAAAGACATCCTTAATACAAGGCCCATGCGGTTTTTCATTGGAACTCCCCCACCCTGTTGATCTCATGGTCGTGAGGGCCGGCCGAGAAGCAAAACAAACGGCCCGGCCTCACCGGAACACGCCCGACGGCGTGTTTCGTAAGGTCACCGGGCCCTTCGCATTATGCATTATATCACACACATGCCGTTTTATGGCAATAGATCGGCAGCTTTTTCGATAATCTCCACGATCTTGGGATATGTCTTTAGGCCTTTGAGGTCTTTCTGGCCAACCCATATCACTCTTGTTGTTTCGCCTGGTTGAGGTTGGAGTTCTCCTCCTTTGGGCCTCATCACATAGTAATGCACTGTTTTCTCAACGGGAACACACCCGCTGTCCAAGAACCTGTACATCAGCGGCGTTGCATATGTGACGATCTCACAGTCAAGCCCCGTTTCCTCCTTGACTTCCCTTAGGGCAGCTCGTACAAGGGTCTCCCCTTCATCCACATGGCCCTTTGGCAAGCTGAGATAGCCAAACCTGTCTTCGATCATGAGGACCTGGGTGCCTCCGTTGCCTACCCGGAACACGATCCCCCCGGCAGACAATTCCTGCCTTGCAACAGGGCCGCTGAGCAACACCGCCCTGGACAACCGTGCAATTTGCCCCGCAACGAAAGGCAGGGTTAGCCTGGCCATCCCAATAGCTTGTTCTACAGTTCCTGGGCCGGTGGTACTGTCAAAAACAGCTGTAAGCTCCCTAGGGTAGCTTCGTAGCACACTGTCATCCAAACTCCCGCCAAGAGCTATCACTGGGATACCCCGCTCAAACCCTGCTTTAGCAACGGCGTAGGGAACCTTGCCTTTTTCAGTCTGGGAATCTACCCTGCCTTCGCCTGTTATGATAAGGTGTGCTCCATCCAATTCATCTATGAAACCGGTCTCTTCCAAAACAAATCTGGCGCCGTCTACCAGTTTCGCGCCGAAAAACGCCCACAGGGCCGCAGCTAAGCCTCCGCCTGCCCCTGCCCTGGGCACGTTTCTAGGATCGCGCCCCAAATCCCTGGCAAGCACTGAACCATACCGGTCCATATAACAGTCCACTTCATCAAGCTGGTGCGCTTCCAGCTCTTTTTGAGGCCCGTATATCATGGTTGCCCCGTCAGGGCCTGTCAAAGGGTTGTCTACATCGCAGATGGCTATTACCTCAATATCCTTGAACCTTTCGGGGATATCACCAGGGTCCACCCGGGAAACCTGCTTCAACCCGCAAATGCCATGTGGGACCTGGCGGCCGGCCGCGTCCAGGACCTTGCCTCCTGCAGCTTGCACCATGCCTATGCCGCCTTCGTTCATCGCTGTCCCGCCTACTCCCACAACAATCCGGCGGGCACCTTGAGCGGCGGCCACAGCCATAAGTTCGCCTACCCCGTAGCTGGTGGCAAGGAAGACATTGCGCTCCTCTGGCGTAGCAAGGGCAATCCCTGAAGTGGTAGCACTTTCGACAACCACAGTTCCGCCGGGAAGCAGCCCTAACGGCGAATCCACCGGCTTGCCGTAAGGCCCGGTCACTTGCACATGTTGAACTTCCCCGGACTTGGCAGCTACCAGCACACCGGCGGTGCCGTCACCGCCGTCGGCAAGGGGCATTTCCACTACAATAGCTTCAGGAAACCCCTGCCTGAACCCGTGGGCAACCAGGGCGCACGCCTCAGAAGCCGGCAAGCTCCCTTTGAAGGCATTCATGGCAACGAGCACTTTCACGGCGAAAACCTAAGCTCCTCCCGTTTCCTATCCTGCTTCTTATCCTGTTTCATATCCCTCTTACAAATCCGGTTCTGATCCTGGTTCTATCCAATCACAGCCCTCAACACGCGCATCCAGTTCCGGCCTAAAATCCCTGCTATCTGCTGTCCTGATACGCCCCTCTTTAGAAGTTCCAACGTAAGCAGCGGGAGTTTGCCTATGTGGGACACAGGTTCCGGCCCTGGTTCCCCGAAACTGTCAAAATCAGTACCCAAGCCGACATTGTCTTCGCCGGCCACTTCCATCGCGTGGATAATGTGATCCGCAACCTGCGAAATGGTAGCATTCTCGTCTGTGCCGGTTACGTATTCATGGTTGAACGAAATGCCGACAAGCCCCCCAGCCTCACCGATAGCCTTTAGCTGCGCGTCTGTGAGATTTCTGGGATGGGCAAGCAGGGCATGGCAGTTTGCATGGCTGGCTACGAAAGGTGCCTGGGCTACATCCAACACGTCCCAGAACCCGGCCTCAGACAAGTGGGATACGTCTACAACCATCCCCAAGCTAGCTGCTTCCTCTACAACCTGAAAACCGAAAGGAGTAAGCCCGCCCCTGGAAGCTGAAAAGGCGGCGCCGTCGCCTATGAGATTCCTATCGTTCCAGGTCAAAGTGAGCATCCTGACTCCCAATTTGTAAAACATCCTGAGAGCTTCAATGCTCCCTTCAAGCATTACACCGTCACCGAGGCTAAGCATGATGCCTACTTCTCCTGGGTCCTGGGCTTCTTCAATATCTGAAGTATCCATCACGGGCCGTACCCCGGGTACCGGAGCCAATCCCCAGAAAGCATCTATGTACTCAAGGGCCTGCCGTACCCCTCTGATTGGATGCAACCTGTCATGGGGAAACACGCTGAGGATAACACAATCCACTCCTGCCTGTCTCAATCTGGGCAGGTCTGAATGCCCCAGGGAAGATTCCTCTCCAAAGTGCCTGACTCCCTTTATCACATCGAGAAGCGTCCCCTGGTGCCCGTCAATGACCAAATTCTCGGAATGGATCTCTTCCGCCCGCTCCATCCGGATCTCTTCCATGGCAGGATCGTTTTCAGATTTTTTCTTGAAAACAGAAGCTAAGTCCATGTGCTACTGCCCTCCTCTTTCAGCTGCCTTTCGCTTAATGTTCTCTTCCGGGCTCAAGTTTACCTTTTCAACTTTTCTTAACTTATCTTTGAGAGTGTCTTCATACGGCCACACATCAATATGGTACTACAAAACATCCCTTTTGACCCCGGTTGATGTAAACATAAGACCCGTGTCAGTCATATTATGTGATGACAAAACGCTAACCTGACTATCTCATCGTAAGGGGGGCTAACCGTGGCCAACAGTCTCACAAAAGAAACGCTGGATCTTGTCTCGGCCCTGAGGCCGTTTACCGGGCAGAGAGGCCGGGATGTGATAGATACCTTAATAACTCTTACTGACAGTTCAACCTTGTTGTCTAATGGAATCGAATTGACATCCCTGGCAGAGCAGGCCAGAAGCATGCTGTTTACCAGGATCGACTCGGCCTTCTCCCTGTTCATCATTCTGGTAGTAGTGTGGTTGGTGCAGGTATTCACACTCTCAAGTGTCAATGACCCTGGAATATCTCAAGCATAAGGAGGAGTTGAGATGAAAATCTTCGGAGTTGATGTAAACCCGTATGAGTTGTTCTTGATCTTGATCTTGCTCTTGGCTGCAACAGGCTCTTTTGATACAAACGTAACCGGTTCAGGCAAGAAAGATCCTTCGTCAATACGGGAGAGCCCGGTCAAATTGCTGAGCTCATCAAAGAGGCAGTCTGCTAAAAAGGCCTGAGGCTTGCCGGAACAGCTTAAGGAAGGCTGGATCCAGGCGCCTTCCAAGGGTTTTCCTCAGAGGCAAATGGTTGGCACCAACACCGGCAAGATATGCATAAGATGCTGAAACAAGGGTAACTGGAGGGAACTAGTGTGCACAACCTGGCTAGTTTACTTATGCAGATGGAGAAAATCGAGTCGGAGATAAATACAAGATTGTCAAATTTGCAGGACCGGACAGTGCAGGGAACTACCGGCGACGGCCTGGTCAGAGTGGTAGGCGACATCTGGTTCAACATCAAAAACATCACTATCGACCGGGACAAATTGGCTGCACAACCTTTTGATTTGGCGACCCTGGAAGCGCTAATAGCTGAAGCAGTCAACGATGCCATCAGAAAGACGCGTAACCTGCTCAAGACAGAAATTGGAGGAGTGTTCGGTGGAAAGGTGCCTCCGGAATTTGCTGGTTTCTTTGGACGGAGCGGAGCCAACGGTGAATAAGGGCAGTCTGTCTGAACTTGCCCAAACTTTCTTGACCAGTGAAGGTTCTGATCATCCCGCTAAGTTGCGGGAAAAGGCAGGCCTGCTTGCACTGCTAAATCTCATGGGGATCCTAGAAGTATTCTATGCAGCCGGCGAAACAGCGGAGCGTCCAGCATCTGATGCAGCCCAGGATAGCCAGGTATCCACCGGAAGTTCCACACAGGAAACGGTTCCGGCTGCACCTGGCGGCAGTCCGGATTCAGCGGAACAGCATCCGGTTGCAGAGGTCCTAGCCCGGCTGGTAAATGATAAAGGCAGTTCCCGACCTCCGGTACAACCGCACGCTTCACCGGATACCCCTGGCGAGATGGCACTAAGGGCAGATGCTTTAACCCCGCTGCTTTCAGCGATTCCTTCGCTCCTTTGCAGCAAAGAAGGAGGAATTGAACCTGCACTGTTATCAGCCATACTGAAATTAGTCACATCCCCTTCAAAAACCAAACCTGCTTCAACCGGCAAGAGCAGTTCACCTGCTGACGAAGCTCAAGAGGCTACAGCCGGCGCCGGTGAAGCTTCTGAGGACGATGCGATCAAGCCCTCGTCCCAGGGCAGTTTGGGATTGGACCCTAACCTCATAGCTTCTCTCCTCAATCTCCTGATGGGGTTCGACAGAGCCAGGCAAAAGACAAGTGTACGTACAGCCGATAGGCCGCCACCTGTGGCCCCTGTGAAGAGCGGGGAGGATTTTGAGATAACCCTGTCTGAAGACGGCAAGTCAGTTCTAGCCAGGAGTACAACCCAGACTATGCAACAACCCCCACAACAACCACCGTCATTGTCCCAGTTCCTTAAGCAGCCGTCACAAGCTGCAAAACCTCCGGCTAAGCGGCCGTCACACAGTCACAGGCCAGGTGTGGGAATACGCAGGAGATGGAGCAAGCAACGCCGCTCCTGCAGCAGCAACGCAACTGGTGAAACCCTGCATGGCGACAAGCCGGTTTTCGCCCGATACAGGTAATATATTTCTCCCGGAAAAACTATGATTTTAAGAGAACCAAAGATGAACCAAGGCCGGGGATAGTCTCCCCGGCTCAGCCCCTCGGGAGGAATATCAATGTTTTTGAACAGAAGGGTGGCTTTTGCCGCACTTGCCGTGCTTCTTGTGGCAGGCGGCATATTCTATGGTCTGCGCCCGCGTGGGGTAAAGCCTGTTTTCGAAATGTATGACCCAAAGCTTGCAATGGGAACGGAAATGCCTGTGTTCTACGTTGAAACCGACAGGAAGGCAATGGCACTTACCTTTGATATTTCCTGGGGAGACAAAACTCCTGAAAAGGTACTTGACGTCCTGTCGCAACACAACCAAAAGGCTACATTCTTTCTTTCAGGGCCATGGGCAAACCATTACAAGTCCATAGTTTCCCGGATCGTCCAGGACGGCCATGAGATTGCCAGCCACGGGCAGGAACACGTAAACCTGAGCCAGGAAAGTAAAGAACAGATCAAGAAAAACATACAGTCAGCCCACGACATACTCATCAACCTCACAGATACAGAACCCAGGTATTTCAGGCCTCCAAACGGGGACTACGATGACCTGGTAGTGCTCACAGCCAGGGAACTTGGCTATGAAACCGTAATCTGGGCTGTTGACAGTCTAGACTGGAAGAATCCAGGCGCTTCATACATCGTCGAGAGGGTGTCAAGACTCAGCTTTCCCGGAGCCATACTACTGTTCCACGCCTCTGATTCAGCAAAGCAAACCCACGAAGCGTTGCCTATGGTGCTGGAGAATCTCAAGGCGGCCGGGTATGAGATTATGACCCTGGGAGAACTCATGTCCCTGGGCAAGCCGGCCAGGGATGATCCCAGAGGCAGACCCTTAAGTGAACTGCCAGGCAATTGACATCCGGGGCAGCCTTATCCTAGCAGTTTTTGCAGTCAAGTATGTGTTACAGGTGTTACCTGTAGTTGAGTACCACCAGGGCGAAGCCTGACTTGACTGAGATAGTGGCGGTAGTGCCAAGCATTTCGTTGGAAACACCCAGGGTACTACCCCTGCAGAGGATGGCATTGTCGAGACAATACTTGAGGTTAGCAGCAGTAACACCGGTAACCCGGGAAGTGACAGGCATCACCGTGACCCAGTCCCCCGGGTTGCCGGTAAACACCCGTTCTTGCCTTGCTTTGGGGTATTCATCCCCTGACACACCGAAGACCACAGCATCTTGTGAGTGGAGTATTAGATCCAGACCCTTCCTGGCGTAATGCTCAATCAAGAACACATTGGCTAACTCGTGGTCGAGACGCTTTCCCCGGGTGGCCCCGATAATGATTGCCGTATCGAAATCCTTGCAGGCGATGAGGTCCAGTGCCACTTCAGTATCTGTCTTGTCCTTTTCACACTCGAGACAGATTATGGGAACTCCTGAATCCCTGAAGTGTGCGATGGTATCAGGGTATGATGAATCGAAGTCCCCCACGACAAGGTCGGGAACCAGCTTGTGTTGCCTTAGGAACTCCGAACCTGAATCAGCTGCAACTACCAGCGAAGCGCGTTCAACCAGCGCCCTATCTGCGGCGTCCTTTGAACCACCTGCGACCACCAGCGCGTACTCAGGATTGTGGGTCACTCTCGTGTCCAATGGCCCCCCACCTTCTGTCACAGAAATCTCCCTGTTTAACATGATTCTACACTCTTTTGCCGGTCGCTTAAAGAAAGCGTAGCCTGTTTCCTGCTAATAGAAAAGGGCCTACTTGATAGGCCCCTTTCTGCTATGGCTGCGGCACAGATCCGTTGTTTGCTGCAAATGGTACTGCATTCCCTGGTACATATGAGCTTCGTTCTTTGTTACTGTTTACTGCTTCGTCCTCGCTGTAATCGACCAAAACCCTGAATTGTACCCTGTGCGCTCATACAACCCCTGTGTTTTGAACCCCATCGTTAGATTCCGGTTTATCTTGGCCGAATCTTGTAGTACGTACCTGGTGCAATACTTGCTTGGTATGTTGGTACTACTCCTATTTCGTGCTTGCTGCAATCATTGCTTCGTCGTGTGTCGCTATTAACTTGGTTCCTTGCTGCGTCTGATGCCTCTTTGGCATCTGGTACATTGCTTACTAGGTTTCTTGCATCATACTTGCTGCAACTACCTGTGTGTATATCCTGCGTCTCCTGCTGCATTTGCCGCTACAAGCTGTTCTTGAAGTGTGCTGCAAACCCTTGTGCGCCTAGTTGCTGCTTATGTTGCTGCGTTTGCTATCACAGACTTGACTCCGCAACCTATCTGCCAGATGCTCCTACCGGAGCCCCAACAGAAACTTATAGGAAAATTCCCCTGATCTTCTGGACAGCAATCAACCGCTTGAGCGCTACGATGTAAGCTGCCATTCTCATAGGAATCTTCAATTCGTCTGCAACCTCGTATACTTCGTTGAAAGCCTTGACCATGATCCTCTCCAGATTGGAGTTCACGGTTTCCAGGTCCCAGTAATGGTGCTGCAAGTTCTGGACCCACTCGAAGTATGAGCACGTGACTCCGCCGGCATTGGTGAGAATGTCAGGGCAAGCTATGACGCCTCTCTCCTCAAGTACTTTATCTCCGGCAAAGGTTGTCGGCCCATTGGCGCCTTCAACCACGACCTTAGCTTGAACTTCTTTTGCGACCTCTTCTGTAATCTGGTTTTCCAAGGCTGCCAGCACCAGGAAGTCACATTTGCATGTGAGAATCCCGTGGTTGTCTGTGGTCTTTATCCCATCCTGCCGGTAGCCTTCGATAAGGCGTCTCGGATGCTTTTCGACATGCTCTAACAGGGCAGGTATGTCTATGCCGTCTTCACAGTAAAGCCCGCCTGATACGTCGCTTGCGGCTACTATCTTAGCGCCTGCTTCATATAGGTACTTAGCTGCATTGCTGCCTACGTTGCCGAATCCCTGAACCGCAACGGTAGACTTGGCAAGATCCATGTTGAGTTTCTTGGCAAGTTCCCTGGTAACGAAAAAGACTCCCAATCCTGTAGCCTCTTTGCGGCCTACAGATCCGCCTGCTTCCACCGGTTTGCTGGTCACAACGCCTGGGGAATACACGCCGGCAAGGGTGCTGTAAGTGTCCATGATCCAACCCATCATCTGCTGGGTGGTGTTAACGTCTGTGGCAGGAATATCTTTCTCAGGTCCGATGAAATCTGCAATCTTAGCTGTGTAACCCCTGGTAATCCTCTCAATTTCGCCCTGGGACAGTCCGGTAGGATCGACTGTTACCCCACCTTTTGCCCCTCCATAGGGAATGTCAACAACGGCGCACTTGAAGGTCATCCAAGCTGCCAAAGCTCTGACCTCATCCATATCTACGTCAGGATGAAACCGGATTCCGCCTTTGGCAGGGCCTCTAACAGTACTGTGCTGGACGCGGTAGCCGGTAAACACGCGGATGCTTCCATCATCCATCTTGACAGGGAAGTTAACTGTCAGTTCCCGTTCAGGATAGCGTAAGGTTATGTAATCTTGCTTGTCTAACCCCGCGATCTCTGCAGCCGCGTCTAGCTGTTCGAGCATGTTCTCGAATGGATTGGTTTTTTGAGCCATGTGACCACCCTTCTTGCTTATTCAGTAATCCCCATCCCCCGCAACCGGGAGCCCTCGGTGGTAAGGAACGCTTGTTACAAGCATCACAAATACCTTACCAACATACACCATATAGTTTCGCAGTTAAGAAATCAACCTCTATTTCGAGGAAAGGGATCAAGGCAGACCAAAACACGGACTAGCAGCAACAAACCAGAAATTAGCTGGATGCAAATTGGCTCATCCATTTGCTATTAGGTCTTCACCTCGGGTGAGTTCCCCGCCCTCCGGTGAGTTCCTCTCAACATCTGGTGCCACCGTGTCCCGGCCGGCCGGCAACATGGAACCGGCATAATGGCATAGGTTTTGCTGCAATGCTGAGAATATGTCTTAAGGTTTTTCCGCATCCTTTACACGAGGTGATATTGTCATGACACATCAGCTAACTCAAAAGGAACGGTCATTAATTCAAGACCAATTAGCTCATGAAGAAATCTGCATTAAGAAGTACAGGGGATACGCCAACCTCACCAAGTCCCAGGAACTGCGTAAGCTGTTCAACGAAATGGCCCAAGAGGAACAAAATCACTACGACACCCTGAACAGATACCTGGGCGGCCAGGGCAGGGCACAGCAAGCACAGCAGCAACAAGAAATGCAGCAACGCCAGATCCAACAACAGCAAATGCAGCAACAGCAGATCCAGCAACAGCAAATGCAACAACCACAAGAGCACCTACAGACCAGAGGTTCAGGCTTTGAGCCCGGCCAATTTGACAGGCAGACCCATGCATGGAGCCAGCAATTCCAGCAGCAGGCACAACAAGGGCAGGGCCAACAGGCAGGCGCCGTTGACGACGCAGCGATGTGTCAAGATATGCTCATGACAGAAAAGTTTGTTTCCGGCGCCTACGACACATCTGTATTTGAATCAGCTAACCCGCAGCTAAGGCAAGACCTCCAGAGGATCCAGCAGGACGAGCAAAAACATGGCGAAAAGATCTTCAACTATATGCAGAAGCACGGTTACTACAACCCACAGTAAGCCTCTTTGAGTTGCGTATTGAGGCACCCTTCCGGACCCGGCCCCCAGGGCCGGGACGCTGCACCGGGCAGAAGCCACACCTGGCCCGGTGCAGCCAACAAACCTCCGATGGGAGTAGCAACTTCTCCTCATTTACATAATATGAAATAGGCTACTGGAGAGGAGGCTCAATCATGGGAGGCAAACATGGTGACTTTTTCTTTGACGAATCCTTGGCGTTCATCATCTTCCTAATCCTCATCCTGCTCATACTGGGACTAGACTGAAAGATGAACGACGAATGGCCGCACACTCCCCGGTGCGGCCAGCATCCTTTCCCAGGCCGGCTTAGAGGCCGAGCAGCTCATCAATCTTATTCTTATCAAACCCTACTACAACATTGCCATCGATGCTCAGCACGGGAACGCCCATCTGGCCTGAGATCTTTACCATTTCACGTGCACCTTGAACGTCTACTGAAACATCTTTTTCCTCAAACTCAATTCCGTTGTTTCTCAGATAGTCTTTTGCTCTCACACACCAGGGACACGTAGGAGTAGAATACACAATCACTTCACGTCCGGCAGCCATGTCAGCACCTCCGTATTAATCGCTCTTAGAGCTGATTGCATCGTCTCGTGTATATGTTCTCCGACTTCAGAGAGAAATTCAATGTTTACAGTTAATTTACACAATCGAGCATAACTGCTATCCCGCTGTAGTTCAGGGCATACTAGTACAAAAGCATGGGAACCTGCATTTTTCGCTGTAACGCATCTGGAGCGGCCACTTCGGCGGGAAAGCCCTGCAACTAGTCTGCGAGGTGAATCCGGTGCATAAAGCATCCCTTTCTACAAGAGGCCAGATAGTTATCCCGGTTCAGATAAGGAATAAACTCGGACTGAAGCCAGGCACCAAGTTTGCCGTATACGACCTTGACGGCAAAGTGGTCCTCGTGCCCGAGGTAGACGATCCGGTAGGACACGGGCTAGGTTTTTTCAACAGGAAAAGCACGGCTCAAGGGGAGTAAACTTATGAAGTTAAGCAGTCAGGATAACGCGTCCCTGTGTAGTGACTCACCTTGTATCATTGACGCCCCTGCCCTAATCACATATCTGGAAGGAACTCCAAAGGGGCAAGTGATACAAAGGATTATGGAGCAGACCCACACCCGTGGGGCTAGGATAAGGATCACGGCGCTGGACATGGCCCAGGTATACCTTAAGGGGATAACCGAACACCCGGACTCGTTTGCAGAACTGCTTGCCTTGTTAGACCAACTCCCTATTCAGGTGGAAGCTGTCACCCGGGAAACTGCTTTAGAAGCCGCCAAACTCCTGGCAGGACATCAGGGGCTTGAGCTTGGCGCAGCCTTGTCCGTCTATCTTGCAAGAACGTCTGACGGCACCCTTATCACCTCAAATCCCGCTGTGCGTCAAAACGACCTCCTGCCAACCGGCCGGATCGTATATGTGGGTGTAGGTGACAACGCCGGATCTGGGTAACCCGCCCGGTCCGCGGCGCTGCGCCAGCCCACAAACGGAAGGACAAGCCGGTTAAGTTGTAGAATGTCTGGAACACCCGATCATTGCATAGGAGGAGATAGCATGGGCGTTAAGCTCGAGGTTGTAAATATTGAAAAACCAGAAAACATGAACATGATACTTGGCCAGTCCCATTTCATCAAATCCGTGGAAGATCTTTATGAAGCTATGGCAAACGCCGGGGGCGGAATCAAGTTTGGAATTGCATTCCTGGAAGCAAGCGGACCCCGTTTGGTGCGTTCAGCAGGCAACGACGGCAAGTTGGTTGAACTTGCAGAGAACAACGCCCTGGCCCTTGGAACCGGCCACGCTTTCATCATTTTTATGGAGGCCGGATTCCCGATAAACGTGCTAAATAACATAAAGATGGTGCCTGAGGTTGTTAACATTTTCTGCGCCACTGCAAACCCGGTGCAGGTGGTTGTAGCCGAAACTGAGCAAAGCCGGGGAATCATGGGGGTAATAGACGGAGGCCCGCCTGAAGGAGTGGAAGGGCCTGACGACATCCAGGCACGCAAGTCATTCCTCAGGCAGATAGGTTACAAACTCTAGGTTAACAAGGATCCGGCCGCTGCCTGAACCTTGGCAGCGGCCTGCATCATACCTGGCCCTAGTACTTGAAGAACCCCTGGCCGGTTTTCCGCCCAAGGTGTCTCTTGTCTATCATTTGCTTAAGCAACGGGCACGGCTTGTACTTGTCATCGCCAAAACCCTTGTGCAAGGTGTCCATGATAGCGTAGAGCACATCTATCCCGATTAGGTCTGCAAGGGACAGGGGCCCCATCGGATGATTGGCTCCTAGTTTCATAGCCGTGTCGATATCCTCAGCTGACGCCACGCCCTCCATCAAGAGGCAGGCCGCTTCGTTGAGCATGGGGCATAGCAAACGGTTGACGACAAAACCGGGTGACTCGTTTACAGTCACAGGGATCTTTCCGAGCTTCACACACAATTCCCGGGCCTTATCCAGTGTTGCCTCAGTGGTATCCCTGCCCTTTATCAGTTCTACAAGTTTCATGACAGGTACTGGGTTGAAAAAGTGTATCCCCATGAATCTGCCTGGGTTGTCAACTGATCCTGACATCCCTGTGATGCTCAGGGACGAGGTGTTTGAACCTATAAGTACGTCTTTGCCGGCGACCGCGGAGATTTTCGTCAACACATCCTTCTTGACCTCCATATCTTCATAAACCGCTTCCAGGATCGCCCCGGCATCTTTGAGGTCATCGTAATTATCTGAATAGCTGAGCCTGGACAGCATCTCTTGTTTAGCTTCAGCGGTTATCCTTCCCCTTTGCACGCCCCTGTCAAGACTCTTCTCAATGCCTTGGTATCCTTTGGACGCCAGATCAAGAGTGGAATCGAGCAAAACAACATCAAAACCCGCAGCAAGGCACGATTCTGCAATCCCCCTGCCCATGGTTCCGGCACCTACTACGCCAATCTTTCCCGCCATGCAGAAACCTCCTCTCTAAAGAAAACCTTCTACAACCCGGAGTATATTCCTGCCAAAGGAAGGTCACGGCGGGGAAAAGGAATAGCCACGAATACGCAGGTAATCACCGATTTTTGCCGGCAAGGACAACTTGGAGGAACCCTAGAAGCACACGGAAGATCCCGGCTAAGGGCACAGCGAGGAAGATCCCCCAGAAGCCGAGAAGTTCGCCTCCTGCAAAGATTGCAAATATCACCCATAGGGGATGGAGGCCTATCCGTTCTCCGGTTACCCGCGGAACCAAGACGCTGGAATCAAACCACTGTATGAAAGCTACCAGGGCAAGTGCCCATAACCCGGTGACAGGCGAATTGAGAAACGCCACTACAAGTATGGGTATGCTGCCAATGGCAGGCCCGAAATATGGGATGAACTCCCCAAGCCCGCTTATCACCCCCAAGACCGCCCCGTACCTGAGTTTGAGCAGCGTAGCTGCAATCCATACCATCATTGTCACAAACAAGGCGACCAGGGATTGCCCCCTGATGAAGCCTGCAAACACCCTGTCTACGTCCCTCACAAGGTCCATGTAATGAAGGGGGTATGCTGACATCCTGATGAGAGCTTGATGCCTCCACTTGTTTATGTCCCTGAGTATGTAGTATGCAATTACCGGCGCAAGCAGGAGATATGGGACAAAGCCGGCTGACGAGAAAATCCCCTGGACTAACCCCTCGCCTGCACTCACAAGCCGGGTCTCTAGCCGGGAAAGCGCCTTGGCGACGCCCTGTACGAAACCTTCGGGGAGGTTGTACTCCCTGCCCAATTCGTAAGTCCTTGCAGAAAGGTGCTCTATAGTTTCAATGTACTTGGGAATTTCACTTGAGATCTCCCGGAGGTCCCGGAGAAAACGGGGAACAAAATAGAGCCCGATCAGGAGGGCAGTTGTGAAGATGATGAGGTACACCAAGCTTATCGCGGCAGTTCTCGACAAGCCGCGGCGGTTCAGGAACCCCACAGGCGGTTCAAGGATGTAACTTAGAAAAGCCGCAATAATGAAGGGGATAAGCACCTTGCGCAGGAGCACAAGCACAAGGATGGAAACAATGATTATCCCCGGATAAATCAAATATTTTATGTATTCGCGCTTAGATTTCCCCGCGTGAGAACCTTCCTGCAATACGTCCGATACTACCTTGTGCCCTCCTCCAAGCTCTCCTTGCTCTCCGTTCCATTGCAATCCTGGCCCGCTCTGAAGGGGTCATTGGCTCTTTTGTCATCATCATAAAGCCAAGGATTACTCCTCCTATGGCACCCAGTGCCAGCCCATCCCAAAACGTCCGTTGTTTCATACGCAGACACAACTCCTTTTTCCCGGTGAGTACTCCTAAGGCAAATCCCCACTTGATCGCCTTGACGCACAGCTTATTGAAGATCATTCAGGTTCACGCCGCAATCCTGTGCCTGGCTGGGATTGGCTTGTTGGCGTAGAACCTGGCAGTACCCCATCCTCAAGAGTCTCAGGTATGGCGATGCCGTTGGGCTCTAGTCTGTACATCCTGACTCCCTTGTCTGTGGGTTCAAATTCGATGCTACAATCCCAGCAGTAATATTGGCCCTGCCCAATTCTCCCTGTAGACCTGCTCCTGCATTTCGGGCAGTTCATACAGACGCCCCCTGACCGGTAAAATCTCTATCCTGACAATCCCGTCATCGCAGTCCTGTCACAAAAATTCTTCCCCTACGGGCTGACGATTATCCAAGAACAAAACACCGGGTTCGGGGTATACGGGACTTACCTTTCAGGCTCATCTTTCGTGGAGGAGCGTCCGGGGTCTATGTCATTTTCACCTGGTTCGTAGTATTTTGCCCCCTTAAGCTGTTCAGGAAGGTACTGCTGCTCGACGAAATGGCCGGGGTAATCGTGGGGATAAAGGTAACCGTCGCCGTGGCCAAGCTGCCTGGCCCCATCATAACCGGTTCCCCTGAGGTGCACAGGCACAGGGTAGCCGGGCCTTTCCCTGACATCTTGAAGTGCCCTGTCTATGGCAAGGTAAGCTGAATTTGATTTGAGCGCCAGGGCAACATACACAGTTGCCTGGGCCAGCGGTATCCTCGCTTCAGGCATCCCAAGGTGTTCCGCAGCCCTGAAAGCTGCCTCTGCCAGCACAAGGGCCATAGGATCTGCCATGCCCACATCTTCAGAGGCGCATATCACAAGCCGCCTGGCAACATACCTCGGGTCCTCCCCTGAATGGAGCATGCGGGCGAGCCAGTAGAGGGCTGCGTCAGGATCACTTCCCCTCATGCTTTTGATATAGGCGGAAATTATGTCGTAATGCCAGTCCCCTGTCTTATCGTACAAGCCTGCCGGGCTCTGGGTGAGCTCAGTGAGTTTTTCCAGCGTCAACGCCCTTTTGCCGTCCACCGGGTCGCCGGCATAGTAGAGACCCTCCAACACGTTAAGGGCTGTACGCGCGTCTCCTTTTGAATACGCAACTATGTGGTCCAGCACTCCATCTTCTATTACCAGTCTTGACCCGGGCCAGTCTTGTCTGTCCTGTTCCTCAAGAACGCCCGCCAGCAGCCCCCTGTCCGGGTCACCTATGGCCCTTTCAAGCAAAGCCCGGATCTGCTCCGGTGCGAGATGCTCAAACCGGAATATCCTCATTCTTGACAGCAGTGCAGAATTGACCGAGAAATACGGGTTTTCGGTAGTAGCGCCGATGAGTATGAGGGTGCCATTCTCCACGTAAGGTAACAGCACATCCTGCTGGGCTTTGGAGAAGCGGTGGATCTCATCTAAGAACAAGACTGTCTTCCTTCCGGCCCTCCTGGCTTCACGTGCAAAATCCACTATCTTGCGGACATCTTGCACCCCTGAGGATACCGCCGACAGTTGCTTGAAGTAACAACGGGTCTTTGACGCAATCAGCCGTGCCAGGGCAGTTTTCCCTGTGCCAGGAGGCCCCCAGAATATCATGGATATCAGCTTATCCTCTTCCACCATACGCCTGAGGGGTTTCCCAGGCCCCATTATTGCCTCCTGGCCCAAGTACTCGTCAAAATCCAGCGGGGTCATCCTGAGAGCCAGCGGCGCGCCTGGAGGCACATACCTTATGCCGTCCACACCTGCCCACACGCCACGTCCGGAGCGGCCGGGACGCCCTGGTCCCTTAGGCTCTTGCCCGGCTGCCCCTGGCTTAAGATCATCAGGCTGATTGTCCCATAACCCCTTCTGGCTCATGCACTTAACGCTTCCTTTACGCGCCTGATTGCCTCATCTATATCGTCAAAACCCACGTCGTTGTGGGTAACCATCCTGACCTTATACTGTGTAGACGGGTTGAACAGCAACCTGTGAGATTTCATAAGGCTAGCAAACCCTGATGCGTCCATCCCTGTGCCTTTGGTCCCGACTAAGACCATATTGCTCTGGACAGTACTCATATCAATGTCCAGTCCCGGGATGCCTGAAAGCCCCTGGGCGAGTTTCCGGGCTTTCTCATGGTCTTCAGCAAGGCGTTTGGTCATCTTTTCCAGGGCCACTATTCCCGCTGCTGCCAAGATACCGGCTTGACGCATACCGCCTCCAAGGATCTTCCTGCACCTGCGAGCCTTTTCGATAAACTCTTTCGGGCCTGCAACCAGGGAACCCACAGGAGCGCACAACCCCTTGGACAGGCAGAATTGCACCGAGTCTGTATACTGGGTGATCTGTTTCACGTCCACCCCAAGCGCGGCAGCTGCGTTGAAAACCCTTGCTCCGTCAAGGTGTACTGCGATTCCCTCTTCTTTGGCCAGCTCATATACAGCTTTCATGTTGTCAAGGGGGAGTACACACCCACCCGACCTGTTGTGGGTATTCTCCATGCATATCAAAGATGTGCGGGGACAATGCAGGTCATCTTCCCTGATGGCTGCTTTCACATCGTCGGGATCCATGGCGCCACGCGTGCCTGGAACAGTCCTAACCTGGACCCCTGAAAGCACCGCAGGCCCACCTGCTTCGTACATGAAAATATGGGCATTGGATTCCACGATAATCTCATCGCCCCGGTCAGTCCATGCCATTATAGATACCTGGTTCCCCATGGTGCCTGTAGGCACAAACACAGCTGCCTCCTTGCCCGCCATTTCTGCACCCAGGGCTTCAAGCTGGTTTATGGTAGGATCTTCGCCGTAAACGTCATCACCCACTTCTGCCCTGGCCATAGCTTCTCGCATATCGGGAGTCGGCTGTGTCACAGTGTCAGAACGCAAGTCTATGATTTTCTTCAATGAGGCCCCTCCGTTCAGTCGGTTCAGTCTTGTCCAAAAGGTCTATAGTCCGTATGCTCAACACATGCCCACCCAGACAGGGCACCGCCTGCTAGTCGGCAATCCCTGCCCTTTGTGCAACCCTGTGCACCCATTTCACAAATTCATCTTCAGTGCGCCCTGTGAATCTTTCAATGGGGTTAGTCCCGCTAAAACCAATTACCGTCGGCAAAGTCATGACGCTGAACTTCTGAGCAAGCTCGCTTTCTTCATCTACGTTCACTTGCAGGAAGTTTAACTGCCCCTGGTATTTACTCTCAAGATCAGGCAAGACCCGGCTTATAGCTACTGCCAGCTGCTTGCACGGCATGCACCACGGCGCCCAGAACTTCACTACAGACGCCCTGGAGCTTGATATCTCCTTGTCAAACATCTTGCTTGTTACGTCTTTCATCTCAACGCTCTTCTTTTCCAATTGGTCCATACAGCCTTCCTCCCGGTTAGTCCTGATGTGTTTTCAAGAACCACAGATTCGGGCTCACCGCTCCAATCTCCTGTTCAGCTCCTGCCACAGCCGCCGGACAGTTTTCCTGATATCATCGCGGCTGCCCGAGTTATCTATCACTACATCGGCACGGGCTAGCTTCTCTTCCAGGTCCATTTGGGATCTGATCCTCCTCAAAGCTTCTTCCCTGGAGTAGCCGTCTCTTTCCCTAAGCCTCTTTATCTGAAGTTCCAGATCTATTGCCACAACCCATATTTCATCACAAATCTTGTCTATGCCCGCTTCAAACAAGAGCGGTACATCCAGCACCACACACGTCTTGGCTTCGCCCTCGCCGGACCTCCTGTCCAAAGCATCCAGCATATTGTGGATTCCATCGATTACAAGGGGATGCACGATGGAATTAACAGCTGAAAGGGCTTTTTTGTCGTTGAAGACTATACGCCCCAACACCTTGCGGTTAAGCGCTCCCTCAGGGGTAACTATGCTATCGCCAAACCTTTGGACCAGTTTGGACAAACCCTGGGTACCGGGCATAGTTACCTGGTGGGCTATCTTGTCCGCATCGATCACGTGTGCGCCAAGCTCGCACAAGTAACGGGAAACAGTGCTCTTGCCCGTAGCTATGCCTCCGGTAAGCCCCAGGATGTATAGGTTATGCCACCTATCTGTTTTACACATGGGCCCAGCTTTCTCCAACGTCAATCTCAACTTTCAAGGGCACTTTGAGTTCCATGACCCCTTCCATCTCTTCTCTGACGATTTGCACCATGTAATCCTTCTCTTCAGGTGGGATTTCGAATATGAGTTCGTCGTGCACCTGGAGGATGATCCTGGAACCAAGCCCTTCTTTCATGATTCTCCTGTACAGGCGGACCATGGCGAGCTTAATCAGGTCGGCAGCGCTTCCTTGGATCGGCGTATTGATTGCAGTCCTCTCGGCAAACCCCCGTCTCACCCTGTTCCTGGAGCTAATGTCGGGTATAGGCCGCCTCCTGCCGAGGATTGTGGTTACGTAGCCCGTCTGCCTGGCCTGAGCTACCATGTCATCCATATACTGTTTTACCATGGGGTACCTTTCGAAATAGGCCCGGATGAACTCCCTGGCCTGCTCCCTTGAAACGCCAGTGTTCCTGGCCAACCCGAACTCAGATATACCGTATATCACCCCAAAATTCACAGCCTTAGCCTGGTCCCTTAGCTCAGGCGTAACTTCATCCATAGGGACCCCAAACATCTCTGATGCAGTGGCCCTGTGGATGTCCTGATCCTGCCTGAACGCTTCTATCATGGACTCATCGCCTGACATGTGCGCCATTACCCTGAGTTCAATCTGGGAGTAATCAGATGCCAGGAACAACCGGCCTGGCGCGGGCACGAATATCTCCCTGATTGCCCTGCCTGATTCGGTCCTCACAGGGATGTTCTGCAAGTTTGGCTCGGAGCTTGAAAGCCTGCCTGTGGCAGTAACATTTTGATGAAATGTTGAATGGACCCTGCCTGTAACCGGATTGACCACACTTTCCAGTACGTCCAAGTAGGCGGACTTTAGTTTCGCGTAATGACGGTGGTCCAGGATCTTGTCAGGAAGCGGGTGAATTGCGCTCAGGGTCATGAGCACCTCAGCATCAGTGGAATATCCGGTCTTGGTCTTCTTCGCCGGCGGCAGGTTGAGTCTGCCAAAAAGGATGTAACTTAGCTGTTTTGGGGAACCCAGGTTGAACTCTTCCCCGGCGATTTCGTATATTTCCCGTTCCAAGGCCTCTAATCTCTGTGCAAACTGTTCCCTAAGCGTCTGGCCTTTAGAGAGATCTATGGCTACTCCCAGGGCTTCCATAGCACCCAGCACTTCAATCATGGGAAACTCTACGTCTTGAGCTAAGGCCCAAAGCCCGTTCCGCTCCAGGTCTGATTTCATCTCATCCGCTAGCTTCAGTGCAAAGTATGCGCCCTGGGCCAGGTGCGCCATGTGAGCTTTCTTAGCACCGGCTCCCGACCTTTGATCCTTGGGAAAGCTCTCAATGCTCTGGGGCATGTTGCCACCCAAGTAGCTATTGACCAAAGCGTCAAGCTTGTACGTTGTCCGGGTAGGGTCGAGCAGGTACGCTGCCACCATTACGTCAAACCCGAGGCTTCTGAGGCCAATGCCCTTATGGAAACCCAGGGTGTAAAGCCACTTGAGGTCAAAGCCAAACTTCTTTACATCAGGGTCTTCCAGCAGAGGGCCAAAGCATTTCCACATAAGGTCCTGGTAAGCGTCTGAACCGGCAGGTTCCCCTGAGCCGAAATCAACCAGATAAGGGCGGTCGCCCGGCGAAATCCCCAGCATCCGCGGCCACAAGAATTCCCGGGTCACCTGAGTATCTATATCGCTCACGCCTGCGTACACCGACATATACCCTGATTCTGTTATCCGGGCTGCAAGAGCTTTTAGTCTTTCTTTTGAATCTATGATCTCGTATGTATCTGGCAAGCTGCCTGAGACAGGCACATGTTCGCTTACTGCTGCAAACCTGTCAAGCCTTCTTAACAAGCTCTGAAACTCCATGGTGTTAAAGAATTCCTGGGCCTTCTCAAGGTCAGGCCCCTCCCACTTGGCGTCTTGGAAATCAACATGGCAAGGCGCGTCGCACGCAATCGTGGCCAGCTGCTTTGATAGCAGCGCTATCTCTTTTTGCTCCTTGAGCAGTTTTTGAACCCTTGGCGGTGAAACCTGGTCAATATTGGCAAAGACCTGCTCTATATCCCGGTACTGGTTAAGCAGGTTGATTGCAGTCTTGACGCCTACCCCTTTCACCCCGGGGATATTGTCAGACTGATCGCCTGCGAGCCCTTTGAAATCAGGGATTTGCTCAGGCCATACACCCATATCCTGCTTAACAGCCTCCCGGTCATATTGCCTGGACTGGCTGATTCCCTTGACGAAAAGGATTGCTTCACGCCCTTCGCCTACCAGCTGCAGGCAGTCCTTGTCACCTGAAAGGATGAGCACTTCAAAACCTTCACCGCTGTATTTGCACGCCAGGGCACCAATTATATCGTCAGCTTCATACCCCGGAAGTTCCACGTAAGCCAGGCGGAGTACAGAAAGGGCCTCTTTGAGCATAGGCATCTGTACCTTGAATTCGTCCGGGCTGGGCCTCCGGGTAGCCTTGTAATCCTCGAATTCAACATGCCTGAATGTTGGCGATGGGTGATCAAAGGCACAGATGATATGGTCAGGTTGCCTCTCGTCAATTAGCCGGAAAAGCATCGTAAGGAATCCGTACACAGCGTTCGTGGGAACACCTTTGCTTGTAGAAAGCGGGGGAAGTGCGTAAAAGGCCCGGTTCGCAAGGGAGTTGGCATCTACCAGCAGAAGTCGTCTACCAGCCATTTCACTGTCACCCCTCTGTAGTATTTACAGTATCAGTATATTGGTCCTTGGACAGCTTGGCAATTTCAACGGGAGCACAAGAAGTATTCGGGGTGAAGATGTGTCGGTCTTGGGCAACCGTAGCAAAAAGCGACAACCCGCCCGAAAAGCTGTGCGATTTCGCTACACCTTCCACCGGAAGGTGTATGAATCTTAAACAGCCGTTCAAAAAACCACAGCTTTCAAGAGGCCCTGCCTGGTTTTGACGCAGGGTTCGAAAAAACTGTATCTATTTTCTACAAGTTCAGCCTGAAGCTGTATAGATTTCAGACAGCCGTATCAAAAACCTACAACCCAACGGAAGAACTGTATGATTTCGCTACGCCTTCCACCGGATGGTGTACGAATCTTAGACAGCCGTCCAAAAAAACTACAGCTTTTCGAAAACCCGCCTGGTATTCACACAGGTTTCCGAAAAGCTGTATTGATTTCATACAGGTTCGGTCTTATCCAGGTCAGCCCGGAACTGTATACTTGGCGGCCGCTAATAAGCGGCCCAACAAAAAAGCGGCGTATGCCTATCCCTACTTACGAACTACCCTTCTTACCACGAAATACCCTGCTGCCAGCAGAATCACAGCAGGAGCTATCCTTGCTAGGAACAGAGCCAGGTCTTGCCATGCCCTGACGAAAACTTTCCAAATCTCTGTCCAAGGTGACGGGGAAGTCCTCCGCGACCCTTCTTCCACAATGTTCACAGACAAGAACGACATGGCAGAGGATTTCTCCAGCACATTCTGCTTGCCCTGCAAGCTCTCAATCTCCGTCCTTACCCTTGCCAGCTCGCCTTCGACTTGCAGCAGTTCTCCTACTGTATTGGCATTTCCCATAATCTGCAGGAGCCTTTGTTCCTGCTGCATCTTATTCTTTATCCTCGCATCCAAATCCACATACTGCTCAGTCACGTCTTGTTCAGATATATCCGACTGGGTAACCTTGCCCAGGGCTGACATCTCATCAATCGCCGGGTCTAGATGCTCAGAAGGCACCCTGGCTGTCATGTAAAACGCCGTAGACTGTTTGCTGCCGTCAGCCACGGACATGGAAGACGATTCTATATAACCCTGATAAGAACGGACTATATGGATGGCTTGCCTGGATGTGTCATCGACATTGCCAGGCGGAACCTCTACGGTCAACCTCGCCCTTCTTATCAGCTTTCTTTCAACACCGGCAGTATCAGCGCCGGTCACCCCGGCATACTCTGTGCCCCCATCACCCGATGATTCCGGCGGGACAGCCATGGACTCGCTGCCTGGCGCCTGGGCCGTCTTGAAGAACGGTTCGCTCTCTTCAGAAGGAGTATCCATCATTCTGAACTTCTGTGAAGGTTCGTCCAATGCTTTTTCCGCGGCCAGGGGGCTGAAATAACGCCGTGTCAGGAACAATGTACCTGCCGACGACAGTATCATAATCACAAGACATGCAGCTAAGGCCATAGCAACTGTCTTGAACCCTGTCCTGCGTGTAGAAGGCGTCTTCCAAGGGAACCAACCCCGCTTGGGTGAACTCTCCACCTCCGCCATTCCGGGCTGGGCCGCCGGTGCCTCTGACACAGCCTGCATGATCCTGGCATGCAATCCGGGAGGAGGTTCAAGTACTGGGAGGGACCGGAGAGCAGACTTAACCTGCCGTAGCTCCTCCAATACTGCCCTGCAATACCCGCATATCTCCAAGTGTGCTTCCACATGGCTATTAGACTCGGGATCAAGTTCTTCATCTAAGTATGAAGACAGAAGTCCGGAGACTTCACGGCAAGTCACTTATCATCCCTCCTTTCGTCATGTTTGACGTAAGAAGGAAAGATTTGTTCCTCATCCATCAATTTTCTTAGAATATTCCGTGCCCTGTGAATGCGTGACTTGACTGTACCCAGGGATGTATCCAGGATCTCGGCAATCTCCTGGTATGAATAACCCTGCACATCGCATAGAATCACGACTGCCCGGTAGTGAGGCTCCAGGTCGTTAAGGATGGCAAGGATCTTTTCCCCGAGAAACCTGGCCTCAACAAGATCTTCAGTGTTGTCTACCGGGTCTTCTACCTGCCTTTGGGCTTCTGAGTCAGAGAACTCTACCGGGGCATCAAGGGAATATACCTGGGCTTTCTTACGCCTGCGCAAATGATCCAAAGAAGCATTCATACAGATCCTGTATATCCAGGTAGAAAACTTGCTGTCTCCCCTGAAGTTAGGCAAGGCTTGGTATGCCTTAAGGAACACTTCTTGCACAATATCCATGGCATCCTCGCTGTCGGATACCATACGGAACGCAACGTTATACAGTTTTGTTTCATAGGCCTTTACAAGAACTTCAAAAGCTGATAGGTCACCTTTTGATGCTCTTTTAACTATGGCCTGTTCATTTGGTAAAGCCACCGGTTTCCCCTCCGGTATCAATATGCGATAAGCTTCCAATCAGGCATCCGGGAAGCGTCCGGTTATCTCCGGGCCGCTCGGACCGGCCTGGGACCAAACCCAAACCAGTCTGCCTTACTTCAATCTGCCTTACTTGCAGGTTTTCTGTTGCTTGTCAGCTTTCCGGAGCAAGCCAAGTTCCTCAAGCTGCTCAGGTGACACTTGTGACGGTGCCCCTGTCAACAGGCATGTTGCTTTAGTAGTCTTAGGAAACGCAATAACCTCTCTTATTGAACCTACTCCTGCCATTAGCATCACAAGCCTGTCGAGCCCGAAGGCGATCCCGCAATGGGGAGGCGCCCCATACTCAAAAGCTTCCAACAGAAAACCGAACTTCTCCTCGGCTTGTTCAACCGAAAGGTCGAGAAGTCTGAACATCTTGTCCTGCAATTCCCTTTCATGTATACGTACAGACCCTGACGCCAGTTCCACTCCATTTAGTACCAGGTCGTAAGCACGCGCCCGGATCAGGGCTTTGTCCGACTCATCTTCAGATTCTAACAAGTGCGCGTGCCTGGCAACAGGGCTGGTAAAGGGATGGTGAGCTGCTTGCCAGCGTGAATCCTCTTCATTTTTCTCGAGAAGCGGGAACTCTGTGATCCACAAGAACTTGTACTTGCCTTCGGGTATCAATCCCAGCTTGTCTCCGAGGCTTAACCGTATCCTGCCCAAGGCTGTTACAGCGACTTCAAACGGGCCTGCTACTATGAGGACCAAGTCTCCTTCCCTGGCACCTGTAACACTTGCAATACCTGCAACTTCTTCATCTGAAAGGTGCTTTCTCACAGGGGACTTTACTTCCCCTCCAGGGAGATATGCCAGGTGTATAAGCCCTGCAGCCCCGAACTCCTTGGCTTGAGCCACAAGGGAATCTAGCTCCTGCCTTGACATACCTGCACATCCCGGCGCGCAAAGAGCCCTCACTGTACCTTGGGACTCTACTGTATTCCTGAACACCATGAAGCCGGATTCCTGCACCAGGCCGGTAATATCGTGTATTTCCATCCCGAAGCGCGTATCAGGTTTGTCAGACCCGTACCGTTCCATAGCCTCATTCCATGTCATCCTGGGGAAGGGCAAGTCAATCTCAACATCCAAAACCTCTTTCCACAGGTGTTTCATCATTCCTTCAATCACGGCAAACAATTGGTCCTCATCTGAAAACGACACTTCAATGTCAATCTGGGTGAATTCAGGCTGCCTGTCGGCCCTCAGGTCTTCGTCCCTGTAGCAACGCGCCAGCTGGAAATACTTATCTACCCCTGAGACCATCAGAAGCTGCTTGAACAACTGGGGCGACTGGGCCAGGGCGAAAAACCTGCCCGGATCCAGCCGTGAAGGAACCAGGTAGTCCCTGGCGCCTTCAGGAGTGCTCTTTGTCATGGTAGGTGTCTCTACTTCCCAAAAGCCGTTTTGAGACAGGTAGTTCCTTATAGCCAGGGTTGCCTTGTGCCTAAGCTCAAGATTCCTGAGCATAGGCAACCTCCTGAGGTCGAGATACCTGTATCTCATCCTTAGCCCCTCGTCAGGTTCTGCTTCGTCGCGGATCACAAAAGGAGGTGTCTTGGCCCTGTTGAAAACCTTGATGTCATCAGCCATGACTTCAATCATGCCTGTGGGAGAACCCGGGTTTTCAGTGCCTGGCGCCCTTCTCACAACCGTACCCGATACGCACAGCACATATTCTGAACGTACTTTCTTGGCAATCCGGAAACTCTCCGGCGATCGGTTGTGATCGGTTACTACCTGGACCATGCCTGTACGGTCCCTCAGATCGATGAAAATCAGTTCGCCCAGGTCCCTTTGGCGGTTGACCCAGCCCATCAGGACCACTCTGGAACCGGCATCCTTCTCATTGAGTTCCCCGCAGTAGCAAGTACGTTTCTGGCCTTCATATCCGGATATCCCAACAGGCGATATTGCGTTTGTGAGTTTTTCCCCGTCAGTTGCTGCCACCTGAGACTTCCTCCTTCATGAAATCTAACACGCGTCCGGCTGGAACCTGCTTCTGCCACCCGTGTTCCATAGACCTTATTGTCACAAAGTCTTGTTCAACTTCTTCTTCCCCGACTATTGCTACGTACCAGGCATTCAGCCTGTTGGCATGCTTCATCTGTGCCCTCATGCTTCTGCCAAGCGGGTCGAAATCGCTTGAAAAGCCTGAACTCCGCAAGTCATTAAGCAGCTTGAACCCCGCCCGCGGAATCCGATCATCTTCGCTGTCCGCGAAAACCACAAAGCAATCGATGGATACCTCAGGCCTCAACGGTTTCTCGCCTTTCTCCGCAGCCAGGATCAGCCTCTCAACGCCTACGGCAAACCCTACTCCAGGGCACGGCTTCCCTCCTAGTTCTTCAATGAGCCCGTCGTAGCGCCCGCCGCCAATGACCGCGTCCTGGGCGCCAAGGGGAGGCCACTTAAGCTCAAACACTGTTTTCGTATAATAGTCAAATCCCCTTACCAGGGTAGGATCTACGGTGTACTCAAGTTTAAGGGATTTCAGGATTGCTTGAAGGGTAGCCCAGTGTGCTTTGCAATCATCGCACAGGTAATCGCTAATCAAAGGAACACCTGCAACGGCTTCCCGGCAGGCCCGGTTCTTGCAATCCAAGATCCTGAGGGGGTTCTTGTCAAGCCTTTCCAGGCAGTCCCGGCACAACCCGGCCGCCCTGCCGGAAACCTGCTTCACAAAATCTTCCCGGTGAGCTTTGCGGCATTCAGGGCATCCAATGGTGTTTATGTAGAGAGTGGTGCCCATGAGCCCCAGTTCCTCTGCGATCCTTACCGCAAGCAAGATCACTTCCACATCTGAGTACGCAGACGGCGAACCGAGTATCTCCACCCCGTACTGCACAAACTCCCTGTACCGGCCTGCTTGGGGTTTTTCATAACGGAACATGGGACCCAGGTAAAACAGTTTTCTCGGCAAAGCGCCGCCCTCAAGCCCCCGCTCCAAGAAAGCCCTGGCGACAGGAGCAGTACCTTCAGGCCTGAGGGTGAGATCCCTGCCCCCCTTGTCCTTGAATGTGTACATTTCTTTTTGAACAATGTCAGTGGATTCTCCCACTGTCCTTGAAAATAGTTCAGTGTATTCAAACATGGGAGTCCTTATTTCGTCAAAGTTGTAGATTTTAGAGAGCCGTCTAAGGAGCGCTTCGATGTAAGCCCACTTGTGCGACTCGGGAGGCAAGATATCATTGGTGCCCCGAGGTGCTCTCAGCATGACTACCCCTCCCAGGGATTTGGTTTGTTCATCTAAGATATCACATAAGATATCACACTTCAGCGAAAAAAGGGATTTTCTGTGCGTTCTCTCTCCACAGTGGTAGGTTCATCGTGCCCCGGGTATATCACAGTATCGCCAGGTAGAGTGAAAACTTTATTGCGGATGCTGTCTAGAAGCTGGTGAGTGTCACCTCCCGGGAGATCCGTCCTGCCCACATCCACGCTGAAAATCAGATCCCCTGAAAAGAGCACACCTGGCATGCCTTCCCCGCCCTGGGCATCGCTCCTGCCAGGCCAGTACAAACATATAGAGCCCGGGCTGTGTCCGGGAGTCTCGATTACCTGAAGGTCCGTATTACCGAAGCTGATTACGTCGCCTTCCTTCACGAAAGTAATCGCTTTTGGCCGGATCATTCTCTCATAACCGGGGAAGGCCCGCATCCAACCAAGATCCTCCAGGAAACCGCTGTCAGCCTCAGAAATCAGCACGGGGACCGATGTCTTGGCCTGGACAAACCCTGCATCTAAGAAGTGATCAATATGCCCGTGGGTAATAACAACATACTGGAGATCAAGTCCCCGGCTATTTATGAAATCCAGGATTCCCTGGCCGTCCCCGCCTGGATCAATTATCACAGCTTTCCCCGATGCTTCATCTTCTACAATGTAGCAGTTTGTCTGCAGTAAGCCCACAGCACGCGTGTGTACCTTCACCCGCAACCCGCCTTTCCCTGTAGAATCCGTATAGAACCGGTCTCAAACAGCCCGGCGTAGTCAGCTCAGAACTCCTTCTCGCTTGAGAGCAATATGGTAACCGGCCCGTCGTTTACAAGTTCCACTTGCATGTATGCGCCGAAGACCCCTGTCTTGACAGTCAACCCCAGGCGCTGCAATTCCTCTGCCACTTTTGAGTACAGTTCCTCACCCTTTTGGGGAGGAGCAGCCTTATCAAAACCCGGGCGTTTGCCTTTCTTTACATCCCCGTACAAGGTAAACTGGGATACCACAAGGACCTCTCCTGATACATCCAAGAGAGACAGGTTCATCTTGCCTTCTTCATCCGCAAACACCCTTAAGCCGGCGATTTTACCTGCCATGTACTTTACATCTTTTTCAGTATCGTCTTTCCCTACGCCCAAAAACACAAGGGCCCCCGGGCCGGTAGATGCGACTTCTACATCATCTACTACTACTTTTGCGCTGGTCACCCGTTGGAATACAGCCCGCACATCTTATCTCCCCTTACCGAAAACACGCCTTACTCCTATGATACCGTCTATTTGCCTTATACTGGCTACCACTTTCTTGAACTCATCCAGATCATGGGTTTCAAATTGAATGGTTATCCGGGCGGTTCCCTCAGGATTTCCCCTGGCAGTAGCGTTGGTGATGTTGGAACCCATCTCAGCTATGACCGATGTAATTTCAGCAAACAGCCCTGGCCTGTCCACACCTTCTATCAGTATTTCTGCAGGATAAGATGCCCTTACCTCAGTTTCCCACGACGCTTCTATGAACCGTTCAGTATCGGTGAGGGACATCAGGGTAGGACAATCAAGCCTGTGGACTGTGACACCCCGTCCTCTTGTAATATATCCGATTATCGGGTCTCCAGGTAAAGGTGAACAGCACTGGGCAAGGCGCACCAGGAACCCTGACATTCCTTTGACAGTAACCGCTTCTTCCGGTCCCCGTGGTTTCCTAGGGACTACCTTTGGAGCTTCTTCCCGCTTGGGCAACAAGTCAGGCGCGGTCTTGGCAGCTTCGTCGCGCAACCTGGTTGTCACGTGGACTGCGCTAATCCCCCCGTAGGAGATAGCTGCATACAAGCTTTGCAGGTCAGGATAGTTCAACTTGCGCAATACGTTCCCGGCTATGCCTGCATCAATAAGATCTGCCAGCTTGACGCCTAGCTTTTGCTGCACCTCAGCTTCAAGCGTAGTCTTGCCCCGGGCAATGTCTTCTTCCCTCAGCAGTTTCCTGAAGAAGGACCGGATCTTAGAGCGCGCCTGGGAAGTCTTTACTATATCCAGCCAGTCCCGGCTTGGCCCTGACGATTGGCGCGAAGTGAGAATCTCAACAATATCCCCTGTATTCAGCTTGTAAGACAGGGGTACCAGCTTACCGTTGACCTTTGCCCCCACACACTGGTGGCCCACGTCTGTGTGAATCCTGTAAGCGAAGTCAAGAGGCGTGGACCCCACAGGCAAATCGATCACATCGCCCTTGGGAGTGAACACGAACACCTCATCATTGAATACGTCCAGCCTGAGGGCCTCCATGAACTCGCCGGCATCAGTCATCTCCCTTTGCCAGTCCAGAAGCTGGCGCAGCCATGACATCTTCTGGTCAAACGATTGGTCAGACCTTCTTTCCTTGTATTTCCAGTGAGCTGCGCTGCCGTACTCAGCAGTCCGGTCCATCTCCCTGGTCCTTATCTGGATTTCAAAAGGCTGGCCTAAAGGCCCTAACACAGTTGTATGAAGTGACTGGTATCCGTTGGGTTTGGGCATGGCAATGTAGTCTTTGAACCTTCCGGGCATAGGTTTCCAGAGGGTATGAGCCAGACCCAACACTTCATAGCAGTCACTCACAGTGGCAGTGATGACCCTCACTGCCAAGAGGTCGTATATCTGGGACATATCTATACCCAGGCGCTTGGTCTTCCTGTATATGCTGTAGAGGTTCTTAGCCCTCCCCTGCACGTCCGCCTGTATGCCGTGCTCTTGAAGCAGGTTCTGTAGACGGCTGATTACCATGGCCACCTCGGCCTCACGCTCGCTGCGCTTGGCCACCATCTGCTTTGCAAGGGACCGGTATTCCTCAGGGTAAAGGTACCTGAACCCCAAGTCTTCAAGTTCCCACTTAAACCGCCAAATCCCCAGGCGGTGAGCCAGGGGTGCGTATATGTCCAGGGTTTCTTCAGCAGTCTGCTTCTGTTTGTCAACAGGGAGCGCGTCCAAGGTCCTGAGGTTATGCAAGCGGTCAGCAAGCCTGATTACCACAACCCGCCAGTCTTCTGCCATGGCCAGGAACATCTTGCGCAGGTTCGACACTTGCTCTTCCATCCGTGAGTGGAACTGTATCCTGCTTAGCTTGGTTACGCCGTCAACCAGTCTGGCTATCTCAACGCCGAACTCTTGCCGTATTTCTTCAATCGTAACGTCAGTATCCTCCGCCACGTCATGGAGCAGTGCAGCAGCCAGGGTATGAGCGTCCCCTTCCAGTTCAGACAGGATCCGGGCTACGGCCACAGGATGCTCAATGTAATCCTCTCCCGATAACCTGAATTGCCCTTCGTGAGCCTTGGCAGCAAAAACATAGGCCCTTTGGACCAGTTCCCTGTCCTGTTCGGTCAAGTAAGCACCTATGTCGTCTTGCAGTCTTTTCACTGCCATTGCCCCTGCTGTCTGCCCCCTTTTATTTTCAAAAAGCGACATTCCCGGTGTGCCTTCTAGCCCGAATGTCGCTTCTTCTAAGCGCATATTATTGAATTACACCTTGAGCTGCTGTTGAAAAGCAACCGCGCACATTGCTAACTGTCGAGCTTAACCACGGAAAATACCTCATAACCCATTTTAGATAGATTAGCCCTACCAGGGATGTAAGTCAACTCGATCAAAAACCCCACAGCAGCGATTTCGCCGCCTAGTTTCTCGACCATATCGATGGTAGCGGCAATGGTACCCCCTGTAGCAAGCAGGTCATCCACTACCAGCACCCGCTGACCTGGCTCCACGGCGTCCCTATGTATTTCAAGGGTATCAGTTCCATATTCCAGCTGGTACTCCCCTTGGAGAGTTTCCCAGGGTAGCTTCCCCTTTTTCCTGACCGGGGCAAAAGCCTTGCCCATGGCATAGGCAAGTGCACTTCCTATAAGGAACCCTCTGGCTTCAGGCGCCACAATCACGTCAAACTCTATCTCTTTGCACACATCCTTGAGGGCATCAATGCACTTCCTAAACAACTCAGGATCTTTAAGTAGAGGGGTTATATCTTTGAAACTAACCCCTTTCTGGGGAAAATCCGGAATCACCCTAATACTCGACATTATTTGTTTTTCGATGCTTTCCCCCATGCTTTATCCCTCCCTCAAATCGTTCCATAAACTGCCCTGCAGCCTTCCGGATCCTGCGCCCCTTCACATACAGGGGTGAGCCTGAAAGGCTGACTTGTCCTTTTGGCATGTGTAAGACAAACATGGGTATCCGGTTGATAACGTCCGAAGATATCATATCCAGTTCCATCATAATGGAAAGACATGACTCCAAGAGCACCAGTTGCTGCTCGTAAGCGGCACCCTCAAGTTCCACAACACCGTGTGTATACAAGGGGCCGGCCTCCCAGACAGTTATCTTTCCGTTACCCGGCCTCCCGATGAGAAATTTCCACACTTGCTCTACATATTCCTTTGAAGGATAACGGGCAAGAAGCCACGTAATTGAATCATTCACATAACGGTCAAGAAATGTACTCTTAATCCCGCGAGACATTAACAACTCCATGAGGGAGCTCAGTGATTCCCCGGAAACCGGCGGGTGAACGACAAGCAGCCTGATCTCACGCCCGGGGTTTCCGCTAACAAGCTCCCAGGGTGCCGTAGATACGACTGTGCCATGGTTTTTTTCAAGTACGAGTCTTGCGTTGTGGGCGAGCGCCCCTTCCTGCCCGCTCAAGTGCAAACCTGCTTCGGCGCCAAGTCGTCTCAAACCCACCCATATGCTGGCGGCAGCATCACTGCTCCACGTGTAGACAATCGCAGGCCCGCTATCTGAGATATACCGGGCCAGGCTCAGGTAATTGCTGCCCAGCATGCCCCAGGGAAGCCGGACGTCTTCTACAAACAGGGAAACCCTTTCCTGGCCAAGGTATGTATTGCGGTTAGGGGTAAAGGCCAGGTCGCAGACTCCGGGGAAACACACCTGCGACACTTTGTGGCCTGCGCCGAACCATATTAGCCTTACCTGGTTGTGGTTTCCAGCTATTGTGAGTTCGAGGTGATCCTGGCCTTTGCCAATCAGCCTTGCCCCGGTGATCTTGCCCCCGGTAATCCCCAAAGCCGGCCTGGGGTTCCCTGTCCCAAAGGGCTCCAGGGATACAAGCGGCATCAGCTTTTCCTCACTGCAATCTTCAACGCTAAGCAGATCATCCAAGTGCAACACAGCTTCAATAAGCCTATCACCCAAGAGCCGCTTTACAACACCTTCGAACTTGTCTGCGAACGCCTGGACGTTTTCACTGTGCACGGAAAAACCTCCTGCGGCTGCATGGCCGCCGTAATTGAGGAGGAGTTCCCCGCACTCTGACAAAGCTTGATGAACGTTCAGCCCAGGAATTCCCCGTACCGAACCCTTAAGCACAGGCCCTTCGCCTGCAATCAAAGCGCAGGGCCGCCAGTACCTGTCCCGTACCTTCGACGCCGCTATACCCACAACCCCTTCGTGCCATGAAGTCCCTAGCTCACATATAGAGTAGCGCGGATACCCCTCATGGGTTACACCTTCCCTGCATTCATCCGGCCTGTACCCGGTTGCAATTCCGGCGATCCTTTCATAACATTCCTCAAGCATAGCTAGTTCAATCTTGCGCCTCTCCCGGTTAAGCTTGTCCAGCTCCCTGGCCCTCTCAAACGCTTTATGCAAATCATTTTCACACAGCAAATCAAAGGCATCCCAGGCGTGGCTAAGCCTGGCAGCAGCATTGATCCTGGGAACCACCGCGTACATAACATCCCGCTCAAACTCTAAGTCGCGGGTCTCAACCAGTTTCCCAAGCACCCCTTCATCCCAATCACCAAGGCCGGCAGGCTCATCTAGGCGGCTTGCGGGCAGTTCAAGGTCTTGCCCGAACTTGAACACGCCTGAAATGCACAGCAGGGCAAGGATACCCGGACGACAGGTGTGCTCTAGCAGGTTTAGGCCCTGTTTTATCCACGTTCGGTTGAGCCCGGTCACAGGATGCCCGTCTCCTGCAATAGATAAGGTAAGCATGTCTGTGCCCCAGTCAGGGGGTATCTTATCCGCCAGGCCCTTTTCGTCCAGAAAAGCCCTGGCTAACAGGTAGGCACCCCCAGCGCCTGTAAGGTCTTGAAGGCCAAACTCTTCCCATGAAGGCAAATGGGGGTTTATGATCGCAAGCGCCTCAGGCAGGGTAGGGCCTGTCCTGTGATGATCGGTGATAATCACATCGATACCTAAGCGCTTGGCCTTTTCGCATGCGTCCCATCCGGTGATCCCGCAATCAGCAGTGATTATGAGGCTGACTCCTTCATTATAGAATCCGTCGATCAGTTTTGCGTGAAACCCGTAACCGTCCCGGAACCTGCACGGAAAAAATACGTCCACATCATGTATTCCTACAAGCTCCAAAGCTTCTTTGAGAATCACCGCAGAGCTTATGCCATCAGCATCGAAATCTGAATACACAAGCACCTTTTCCCCGGAACGGGCAGCCTTCTCCAACCTGCAAACCGCTTCCTCAGTGCCAGGCAGGGCCGAGATTTCGGGAAGGGACGCTTGCCCTGTCCAAAGGTTGACGGCATCTTGGATGCACCCGCCTGTCCGCCTTAGCAATAACGAAGCAGTCTCAGGTGAAACGGCCAGCATCTCTGACAGGGCGTCCACTTGGGCCGGGTCGGTGGCCACAGGGTGGTCCCACCGGGCAAAAGATCCTATTATGTTTGTCATAAGAGATTTGGCGAATATATTGTGCTTCATCTTGTTTAGAGGTTGTCTCTCTCCACTCTTTGGACTTCTAGTGCCGATAGCTCAGTTTCTAACGCCTTTATCTGAGTATCCAAGCTGTCAGCTTTGTGTTTTTGTTCCTGCAAAGCTTGCTCAAGCTCTTTGACTTGCCTTGTGGACGCTTCGAGAGACTTGGTAAGCTGCCTCACCTGTCCCCTGGCCTTGGCACCTTTGAACCAGGTCCAAACTGTTCCCACGATCAAGCCAATTAGCAGCGAGCCCAGCACCACAATGGCCATGTTGAGCGACAAGCTCCAGTTCAAGAAACTGATGGAAACCATTTGCGCGTTCTGAACAGCAAAGATCACCACCGGAATGAGCAGCAGCACCACAATTATGAGCAACGGCCTCACCTCCCGGATATTCTGCCAGCATACCAAACTAACACGCAAGATTCACTTATGTCTACTACGCTTACGGGCATATTGCCTCTCTTCCCGTTCGTCTTGTTCATCTTTATCAGGAACTTTGCTCCAGTCGTACTGCTCGAGCAACTTCCCGAAGTCTTCTGCCTCAGTGCCGAAATAATCACTCATGCTTTCGTCTGTACCTGGATAGCTGCGGGAGCCGCCGGCACACCCTCCCCCCTGGGAGAAGCCCGCCTGGCGTTTGCGCCTTTGAGCGTTGAGCCCCGCCCTCCTGGCCCGCTCCATAAGTTGTCGCCGTGCTCTTTCAACTTCCTGCTTCAGGTGAAGGTCCTCGAACCCGGTTTGGGTCAGGCCAGGCGGGCCCTGCTTTGTTAGCTTTACGATTTTGTTTACCCACTGTTTAAGGCCTGCCCTGTGTGAAACCTCCATGGCAGGGATACGTATCACAGAAAAGCCCCAGTTTTCCAACGCAGTCTGGCGCTTCCTGTCTTCAACCTGGCGGGAAGACGTGAGGTGGCTCCATCCGTCTACCTCAACAATGAGCCATCCGTCCACCAGGAAGTCCACGGTGTAACGGTTTATGGGAACCTCCCGTTCAAACGAAATCCCTGCCTTCTTGAGCGCCTTCGCAAGCTTGAGTTCGCTGGAGGTGTCCTCGTGATATCCCCATATTTCGCTTGACGTGTACTGCCTACCGGACCTCTTCTTCATTGCCGGCCTCACCTTCACCTGGCACCGGCTTCTCAGGCAGCTTGAGTACTACCTTTGCCGGCTTTGCAAGGGACACTGAGTAATCATCGTCTCCGGGGCCCATATACGTGTCAAACCAGGCCACGATGTACTCTAGCCTTTCTACCCTGTATAGCGGTTTGCCTGTCCGGGAGAGGTTATGGTCTTCACCTGGAAAGCTGACCATAGCCACGGTTTTCTTGAGCTTCTTGAGCGCCACAAACATTTCATAAGCCTGGCTTATGGGGCATCTCAAGTCCCCTTCACTGTGAATCAGCAAGAGAGGGGTTTCAACATTCCGCACGTACATTATGGGGGACCTTGATAAGTAAGCTTCAGGGTTGTCCCACGGATCCCCGTCAAACTCGAACTCACCGTTCATGTAGGCTGCGTCACTGGTCCCAAACTGGCTGAAGCGGTTACATGTACTCCTACAGGAAACTGCAGCTTTGAACCTGTTTGTGTGCCCGGTTATCCAGTTCGTCATGTACCCGCCGTAGCTGCCGCCTGTAACCCCCATCCTGTCGCTATCTACCCAGGGGAGCTTGGCTGCGAAATCAGCAATGGCCATTACGTCGCTATAGTCGGTGCCTCCCCAATCATGCCGGGTAGCCGCTACGAACTCCTGTCCATACCCGGTGCTTCCCCGCGGGTTGCCAAAAACCACCCCGTACCCGCGTGAGGCTAACACCTGTAACTCGTGGAAGAAAGCAAACCCGTAAGCTGAATGGGGCCCGCCGTGGATGTGCAGCACAACCGGATATTGCTTTCCGTCTTGCATCCCTACGGGCTTCATGATCCAGGCCTGGAGTCTCTGCCCGTCGTACGCTTCCACTTCTACTTCTTCGGAGCAGCTAAGATACAGGGACTCAAGTAGTTCCTGATTGACATGGGTAAGCCGCCTGACTTCTCCCTTGCCACCTGTAATCTCCAAAGCTGCATCTCCTGGCTTTGCCGTATCAACACTTAAGTCCACACACCAAAGGTCACCAATGATGCCGGGCGAAGTGACTGCAACGGCAAACTTATCGCAAGAAACAGCTTTGCTCCAACCGTAAATTGCGCTCTTTCCACCCGCAACATGGTTTATGGACATAGTGTCAACATCAACGCTGTAAAGGCCTGTTGCCCCACGATCCAGGGCTGAAAAGTACACGGTCTTCCCGTCGACAGACCAAACCGGCTTGGAAGCTGAAGCAGACACTACATCAGATCCAGGCGCCTGTCCTACCCCGAGTTGCGCAGACCTTGTCAGAAACCTGACAGGCCCTCCTTCAGGGTCAACAAGGCATACCCCTGGAACGGTTGCGCCCCTGTATTCATTGTCATGGCCGTAGCAGGCAATGCTCCGCCCGTCAGGCGACCACGAAGGTGAATGAAGCACAGCGTTGCTTGAAGTGAGTTTCTCCAGCTCCCCGCCTTCAGCAGGTACCAGCCACAGATCTCTTACTAATGAAAGGTCGCGATCAGGGAACCTTGAAGACACAAACACAATATGCCTTCCGTCATGGGACCATTCAGGTTCTAGGCAGTCATAAGGCCCAGTGGTAAGCTGGGTCACCTCTCCGGAATCCACATCCAACACAAAAACCTGGTACTTGTTTTCCGGGAGAAATCCCACAGAATCCAGTTTGTGCCTTAGCCGGGTAATCACCCTCACGCCTGACCCGTCCCGGGAATCTTCATCATCGGGCTTGTCTGTTCCAAGGGCACAAAAGGCGATTTTCTTCCCGTCAGGCGACCAGGCCGGGCTACTCACACCGCCTTCCAGCGACGTAGCTTTGACCGCTTCCCCTCCTTCTAGGGACAGGATATACAGCTGGTTCTTGTCCTTACCTCTGTCAGACAGAAAAGCTACCTTTGCCCCGCAAGGCGACCACCTGGGGCAAATATCGTTGCCCGTACCTGACGTAAACTCGTGCATTTCTGTCTGGGCTTTATCCAGGTAAGCTATGTAAATCTGGGTCTTATATGATCTCAGTTTGCCCTGGTCAGTTACTGTCTTCACTTCAAACAGGACTTTAGTCCCATCAGGTGATATTTGAGGATCCTGCACCCATTTCATAAGGTATAGGTCTTCTGAACTTACAGGCCTCATGACAGAGTCCTCCTTTCGTGAACCTAGTGAACCTGCTAAACCCGGGTAAACCCCTTGGCCTAAGCTGTTGGATCAAGCCGGCGTGTCTTGTGAACGCCCTAACCTGCGTCTTAGGAGATTTGTTATGAGTACAATCTCTTCACACTTAAGAATAAGCGCGCCTACAAGGTACACAAATACAGAGATGCCTACGGCCGCAAATGTGAGGAACATGTCTTTCTTAATGCTGCCTGTACCGCTTATCACGCCTGAATACGTTCCAAGGGTCCAGGCGGTTACGCCCATTACAGCAGATGAAACCAGTATCTTCAAACCCGCCTGCGCCAGCTGCCTGTAGTCAACTCCGGCGATATGTTTGGTGTATAATACCAGGCCGGCTAGTGCACCCATCCATGACGCCAGCACATTGGCCAGCGCCAGGCCGTTATGTCCCATAGGGCCGACAAGCATGAAGTCAAACAGGATGTTCACACACGAAACCCCGAAGGCAAGTATTACCGGATACCAGGTGTTCTGGCTCGAATAGAAACCAACATCAATGATCCTGGCAAGGGCCAGCCCCACAATTCCAATGGAGTAAACTGACAGCGCACCGGCAGTAAGCAAAGTAGCTGAGCCTGTAAACGCTCCCCTTTCAAAGGCAATCCTCACAACCGGCTTTGAAAGCACTGTAAGTCCCACTGCTGAAGGCACACATACAAACAGTGCAAAGCGGGCCCCGGTAATGAGGGTCTCGCCCATGGCTTCCTTGTCTTTCCTGGCCCACATTTCAGACAGGGTTGGAAATACCACGGTGATCACAGCGGTAACAAACAGGTCAATTGGAAGCTGCCGTATCCTGGCCGCAAAGTTCAAGGCTGCAATTGAACCGGGGGCAAGCTTTGAGGCCAGGTTCTTGTCAACAAGGGTATACAGCTGGGTTGCCAGTCCCCCTACCATAAGGGGAAGGGCCAGTTTGAGCACTTGCCTGGTGCCACTGCCGACCTCAGGCAGGAACCTAAGCCCCAGGCGTAACTCCCGCAACCACGGCACCTGAATCGCATTATATGCAAAATAACCTGCTACTGTGGCAATTGCCAGCCCACGCAAACCCAATGACGGTGCTAGCAGAGCCATGAGAGACACTATACAAAAATTCTGGACGAAAGGAGCTATCCCGGGAATGGTAAACTGCTTGTAGGTATTGAGTATTCCCTTGTACATAGCGCCTAACAGAGGCAATGCAAAGGCAGGAAAAAACAACCTGGTAAGCCCCACTGCACTGTCAAAAACAGCGCCTGAAAAACCCGGTGCATACAAGCGGACGAGAGCAGGTGCAAACGGAATAGCTGCTAAACCTGCCAAGACGAACGCTCCCACGGACAGGGTGGTCACTGACGAGGCCAAGTTTGCCGCGCCTTCCCTGTCATCACGGGCTACATACGAAGCGAAAACCGGGAGAAACCCAGTCGATACAGGGTTGGAAATGAGTCCCGTCAACACTGTAGGGATGGAAAGCGCTACCACATATGCGTCAGTGAGCCCTGATGCCCCAAAAAACCAGGCTACCAGCTGCTCACGTACAAAACCCATTATTTTGGAAAGTACGCCCAGGACTGCAACGATTACTGTAGCCCGGGCCATCCCTTTCTTTGACACAAGCTCATCCCTTTTTTCAACAATGTTAATAACCTTGTGACTATGGTACCTTAGGAAATGATATCATCAAACATAGAAAAAGAGGATTCTATCATTAGTTGTAGAATCAACACCTGATGGGAGGCAAGGCGAAATGCATTTTACATCGCGGTCTGGTTTCCGAAGTAAACTACCAAGTTTAGACAAAAACTATGCTTCCCTAAAACTATAAGGAGGTTAGTGGCCGTGCAGTTTCAAGGTCTTGTTTTCGGCGTTCCAAAAGAAATCATGCAAGGTGAAAGGCGCGTCGCAGCTATTCCGGAAACGGTGAAAAAGATGGTCGCCGGCGGTGCCAAAGTCTTGGTAGAAAAAGACGCGGGCACCGGATCCTTTTTCCCTGACGAGGAATATGCAAAGGCCGGCGCGGTAATAGTCGATGACGTCGAGCAGCTTTTCGCAGAGGCAGACATTATCCTCAAAGTGAAAGAGCCTCTCTTTAACTCCATCAAGAACAAACACGAAGTGGACATGATGCATGAAGGTCAGGTGCTGATCACCTTCTTACACCCTGCTGCTCCGGCAAACCATGAGATGATCAAGAACCTGGCCGCTAAAGGCGTTATCGGGCTCACCCTTGACGGGATTCCCAGGATTTCAAGGGCCCAGGCCATGGACGCTTTGACCTCCATGAGCACAGTTGCAGGGTACAAAGCTGTACTCATGGCAGCAAACAGGCTACCCAAGTTCATGCCCATGATCGGCTCGGCAGTAGGCATGATCCCGCCTGCGACCGTCACAGTGCTGGGCACAGGTGTTGCCGGACTCCAGGCAGTGGCAACTGCTAAGAGGCTGGGTGCCGTTGTCCATGCAGTAGATATCAGGCCTGACGCAGCAGAGCATGCCAAGAGCTTAGGTGCAAGGCCTGTTGACACAGGGGTTCCTGCTGAGGTGGCAATAGGTGAAGGCGGATACGCCAAGGCCCTTCCTGAAGAATGGCTTATCAAAGAACGGGAAAATATTAGAGACACAATCATTAAGTCAGATATTGTTGTAGCTACTGCTCTTGTGCCTGGAAGGCTGGCACCGGTTCTCATTACTGAAGAGATGGTAAAGGCAATGAAACCCGGTTCAGCTATCGTTGACGTAGCGATTGACCAGGGTGGAAACTGCGAACTCACCGTAGGCGGCGAAGTGATAGAGAAATACGGTGTAAGCATAGACGGAACAAAGAACATCCCTGGAATGGTACCCGAAAGCTCAACCACTATGTTCGCAAGGAACGTACTTAACTACGCGTCAAACGTGGTTAAAGAAGGCAAAATCGTCATTGACCTTACAGACGAAATAACTGCATCCTCACTTGTGTGCAAAGACGGCGAACTGGTTCACGCCGGAGCACGGGAAGCTATGGGTCTTGACTAATTAGCAAGGAGTGGCGTTAATGGATGTAGTTCTTCAGATCGTCGTATTCGCAGCTGCAACCTGGCTAGGGTACAAGGTGATAAGTGAAGTACCTTCACTTCTCCACACACCCCTCATGTCAGGCTCCAACGCCATTTCAGGCGTGACCATCCTTGGTTCCCTGGTTTCAACTGCGCTTGCGGTGAACTATGGGAGCAAGGCACTTGGGTTTGTAGCCATAGTCATGGCTTGCATCAACCTGGTAGGCGGATTTGTGGTTACAGACCGGATGTTGAGGATGTTTAAGAGACAAGAATAGATTAACGGGGTGTCGAGATGGATCAAGTATATGTTGTAGTTTCGATCGCGCTTGCAGGGTTGGTCCTCCTTGGCATTAGATGGATGAGTTCCCCCCGGACTGCTGTGCGTGGCAACCGGCTAAGTGCCTTGGCCATGTTCATCGCTGTAGTGCTGACGCTTTGGAACAACCGCATCATGGACGTGTATCTGCTCTGGGTGGCAATAGCAATCGGTTCGGGCATAGGCTTCATGATCGGTGTAAGAGCCAAGATGATTCAGATGCCACAAATGGTAGCCCTGCTTAACGGGCTTGGGGGCGGCGCTTCTGCCCTGGTATCCGTGGTTGAAATCATGGATAAGTACCATGAAATGGCTACATTCAACAAACTCAGCGGCCAACTGGGCCTGATTGTCGGGGGATTGACCTTCAGCGGTAGCATGGTAGCTGCGGCTAAGCTGGACAGGCGCATGACCCAGAGGCCTGTGCACCTTCCAAACCATGACCTCCTGTCCAACCTGAGCATTGCAGCTATGGTACTCTTGGGGGTTTCCACCCTCTTCCTTGATGCCGCAGTTGTCCCAATATCAGTTGTTGTGCTTGCCATTTCCCTGGGCTACGGTGTGCTTTTTGCCATCAGGGTTGGCGGAGCTGATATGCCCATTACAATTTCGCTCTTGAACTCATTCTCAGGGCTGGCAGGGTCCATTGTAGGTTTCACAATCTCAGACCCGCTGTTGGTAGCTGTGGGAGCTATCGTAGGGGCATCAGGACTCATCCTCACCCAAATCATGTGCAAGGCAATGAACAGGTCCCTGGCGCATGTATTGAGCGGCGCCATCGCCAAGCCATCGAAACCGAAGGAAAAGACACCTGAGACTCCGACAGCCGGACCTGAACCTGCAGCGCCGCCTGTAGCGGAAGAAGCCGGCGAACCTGAAGCACCTGTAGCTAAACAAGTGCCTGCAGGCCAAATGCTCAGGGACGCCAAACGGGTGATCATAGTGCCCGGCTACGGCATGGCGATAGCCCAGGCGCAGCAACACGTAAAGAGGCTCATGGGCGCCCTTGAGGCAAAGGGTGCAGAAGTCAAGTTCGCCATACACCCTGTGGCAGGACGGATGCCAGGCCATATGAACGTGCTCCTGGCTGAAGCCGACGTGCCATACGACAAGCTTTGCGAAATGGACGACATCAATCCTGAATTCCCTGGAACTGATGTTGTCATAGTAGTGGGAGCTTGTGACGTGGTTAACCCTGCGGCTAACACCGCAGAGGGTACTCCCATCTACGGCATGCCCATACTTGACGTTGATAAGGCAAGACATGTGATCGTATGTAACCTGGATACCAACCCAGGTTATTCTGGAGTAGACAACCCACTCTACGAGATGTCTCACGTAGAGCTTCTCCTAGGCGATGCCAAAGACTCCCTCAACAAGCTCCTGCAAGCTGTTGAAGGCAAGGCTGGAGCTGAAGCCGCGCCTGAAAAGCCCGGCACGGTACAAACGACTGCTCCTGAGAGGCCTGAACAAGCAACCGGAGAGTCGTTGGGAGAAGCCTTGACCCAGGCGAAGAAGGTCATTATTGTACCTGGTTACGGCATGGCAATAGCTCAGGCGCAGCAACACGTAAAGAGGCTCATGGACACCCTTGAGGCAAAGGGAGCAGAAGTCAAGTTCGCCATACACCCTGTGGCAGGAAGGATGCCAGGCCACATGAATGTGCTCCTTGCCGAAGTTGACGTGCCATACGATAAGCTTTGCGAGATGGACGACATCAATCCTGAATTCTCTGAGACTGACGTGGCCATAGTGGTGGGTGCTTGCGACGTGGTCAACCCTGCAGCTAACACTGCAGAGGATACCCCCATTTACGGCATGCCCATACTTGACGTCGACAAGGCGAAGAAGGTTATCGTTTGCAACCTGGATACCAACCCGGGTTATTCCGGGGTAGACAACCCGCTCTACGAAATGTCCCATGTATTGCTTCTCTTAGGCGATGCCAAAGACTCCCTCGACAAGCTCTTGCAAGCTGTTGAAGGTAAGGCCGCACCGGAAGACACGCCTGCAACAGATGCTAGAGCTGACGCAGAACCGGCCGCACTTCCAGAAGCCTCTCAACAAGCAAGCGAAGAGTCGCTAGGAGGGATCCTGGGTACAGCAAAGAAGGTCATCATCGTGCCGGGATACGGTATGGCAATAGCCCAGGCGCAGCAACACGTAAAAAGGCTGATGGATGTCTTGGAAGCAAGGGGTACAGAAGTCAAGTTCGCCATACACCCTGTGGCCGGAAGGATGCCAGGCCACATGAATGTGCTTCTGGCCGAAGTTGACGTGCCATACGATAAGCTTTGCGAGATGGACGACATCAATCCTGAATTCCCTGAAGCCGACGTGGCCATAGTGGTGGGAGCTTGTGACGTAGTCAATCCTGCCGCAAATACCGCGGAGGATACTCCAATCTACGGCATGCCTATACTTAACGTCGACCAGGCGAGAAAGGTAATCGTGTGCAACTTGGACTGCAACCCAGGTTACTCTGGGGTAGACAACCCGCTTTACGATATGCCCCACGTAATACTGCTCTGGGGTGATGCAAAAGAATCCCTTGAAACTTTGATAGGGGCAGTGGAAAAACAGGGTTAAGCATACACAGGTGATTGTGTTCTAGAGAACTTCCGGCCGGACGCCCCGTAGCACCGGTCGGAGGTTTATTTTCAGTTCAATCTTCAATGTATTGCGCTGTTTGGTGATTTGTGGTATATGATTATGGGCTCGTGATCAAACCAGGAATAGGCCAAGACTTTTGTGAGGAGTTGAAGCCGTGCCCATCTCCTAAGCCTCATGGGATTGCTTCGGAAACAACCAGGATTGATGCCGGGCTGCCCCCGGTTAATCCTTAATTCCCAGCCAGATGCAGACACATGAACTGATAGACTTTGTTTGTGTTGTGGTTTTTTCTACAGGGCCTAAGTGTGCTAAGGACAGCTCAAAAGCAAACTGACGAAAACAAAGGGGTAAGACTCATGTCAGACCTGAAGAGGCTTCTTGGATACTTGGAGCGACACTGGTTAGGCGTAACAATCGTGATCTTAGCTATGGCAGCCGCCACGGTGCTGGAGATGTCGCCTGCAGCGCTTCTCAGGAGCATTATTGATATAGCTTTGCCTGAACGCGATTTGTTGCTGCTGGCGAAACTGTCCCTGGCCTTCGTCGGTGTTGCCGTGCTCAAAGGCATCATACTGTACGTTCAATGGTACACATCAGAACTCATAGGACAAAAAGTAATATATCAACTAAGGCAGGATATTCACGACCACCTTCAAACCCTGCCTCCGTCATACTTTTCGACCATGGGAACAGGGCAGGTGATGGCGAGGCTGACCAGTGACATTGACTCAGTTCAAAATTTCATTGGATGGGGCGGCCTGTTCCTGGTAAGCATGGTTCTCATGCTGCTGGGGGTGAGTGCATACCTTGCGTACCTGAATTGGAAACTGATGCTGGCCACGGTTGTAACCTTCCCCTTCTTGTTCCGTACCGTGTTCTGGTTCGACAGAAACGTCAGGCCCGCATGGAGAAACGTAAGGGATAAGATGGGCAAATTGACAGAAACCCTTCAGGAAAACATCACAGGGATCAGGGTGGTAAAGGCGTTTGCCAGGGAACCTGAGGAAATCCGCAGATTCGCAGAGCGGAACATGGCTCACTACGAAGCTAATATCGAACGGGCAGATATAGAGGCGCGGGCTCAGCCTTTCCTTGAGCTGCTTACAGCCTTATCCGCGGTGAGCATGATAGGTTTCGGGGGTTACCTTGCGCTCTCAGGCCAGATGACAGTTGGTACCTTGTTTGCGTTCTACCAGCTTCTGTGGAGCCTTATATGGCCCATCAGGATGCTGGGATGGCTTGTGAACATGGCAGAACAAGCCCTGGCTGCAGCGCCACGGCTTTTCGAGCTTCTGGATACTGAGCCGGAAATCAGGGATTGCCCTTCGCCTGTTGAACTAGAAGAGATAAAAGGGCATATAGTCTTCGAAAATGTGGACTTCTCCTTCCCTGGAGATGATCGCAAGACTTTAGAAAACATCAATCTTGAAATATTGCCAGGTGAAACGGTTGCTATAGTGGGCGGGACAGGTTCAGGAAAATCAACCCTGGTTAACCTGATACCAAGGTTTCTCGATCCCACTGCAGGCCGTATCACCATTGACGGCCATGACTTAAGGGAAATATCGCTAAAATCCTTGAGGAGCAATATCGGGCTCGTGCTTCAGGAGAATTTCTTGTTCTCCGCCACGGTAAGGGAAAACATATCCCTGGGAAAGCCTGACGCCCCCCTTGATGAAGTTATGAAAGCGGCAGATCTCGCCCAGGCCCATAGGTTCGCATCTGAGTTTCCCAAGGGTTATGACACGCCCCTGGGTGAACGGGGAATCGGGCTTTCAGGCGGTCAGAAACAACGGGTTGCCCTTGCCAGGGCTATCTTAACCGATCCAAAGATTCTGATCCTTGACGAAGCAACGTCAAGCGTAGACACGGAAACAGAATACCTAATCCAGGAAGGGCTCAGCGATGTGATGGAAAACAGGACGACAATCATTATCGCCAAGAGGCTGTCTACCATAAGAGACGCAGACAAGATTGTGATCCTGAAAAACGGAAAGATATCACAGGTGGGAACCCATCTTGAACTGTTGTCCCAGCCTGGGTTCTACAAGAGACTGTTTGAAAGCCAGTTTGCGGAACAAGACGTTGAACTGGCGCTAAACCTTGAACTGGAAAACGCCCTTAACCAAGACCATGTGAGCAAAGACGCATGAGCAAACGAAGGGAGGAAAAGGCAGCCAGAGGAAAACAGCGGCCTGTAGTGGCGGCTCTCACCCAGCTGCCCCTGTTATGTCAGAATACGATCTTGATGAACTGATTGAGGAAGCAGAAGAACGGCCGTTCAATATGGAATACTTCCTCAGGATATTGGGGTATACCAGGCCATACAGGAAAACGGCTGTCAAAGCTTCGATCCTTACGCTTGCAGGGATAATAATAGGCCTCCTGGAGCCTTTGCTGTTCAAGAGAGCTATAGATGAAGGGGTTATGCCGGGAAACACAACGGCACTTATTGTTACGTTAGCTGTGCTCCTGGCACTTAGACTTGTCCAATGGGCTGCATCCAGGGTTCAGATTAGGACGATAAACGTCCTGGGCCAGCAAGTGCTGTACGATCTCAGGCAAGGCTTGTTCACCCACATAGAATCACTGCCCTTTGCGTTTTTCGATCACAGGCCCGTTGGAAAAATCGTTTCAAGGATTACCAATGACGTTAACCACATAGGCAACCTGGCAGCGTCGGGAATAGTGAACCTGATAAGCCAGCTGTTATCCCTGATAGGCATCGTTGAGATAATGTTGTACCTGAACTGGAAGATGGCGCTATTGTCCTTTGTAACAATACCGCTCTTGGGATTTGTATTGACCAAGGTAAGATGGGCGCTTGAGGATGCATGGGGAGATACCCGCAAGGCAGTTGCAAGCATAAACGCCCATCTCAACGAAACCATCCAAGGCTTATCTGTAATCCAGGCCTATGGCTACGAAAAACACAATAGTGTCAAGTTCAGCGGGTTTAACAAGAAATACTTTGACGCATACATGCGCGCTATCCGCCTGGACCAAGCCTTCTGGCCGCTTACCGATATCGTAGGTGCCATCGGGACCGCGATTGTAATCTGGTATGGAACAAGCTCGGTAGTCCGGGGAACCATGACCATAGGTCTGGTGGTGGCATTTGTGAACTACCTTGGCAAGTTCTGGGCCCCGATAAGCACTTTCTCCAGGGTTTGGAGCCAGATCCTTTCAGCCATGGCCTCAGCCGAAAGGGTGTTCACCATCCTTGACCTCCGGCCGGAAACAGGCTCTGTAGCACAGGAAGGGCTCATTGAGGTCCCACGGCTTGAAGGAGAAGTGGTATTTGAGGATGTATGCTTCGCCTACAAACCTGGCGAACCTGTGCTCACAGACGTATGTTTCAGGGTAAGTGCGGGAGAAACCATTGCGCTGGTGGGCCCGACCGGTGCAGGCAAGACGACCATCATCAACCTGTTGGCGAGATTTTACCAGCCTTCGTCAGGCAAGGTCACCGTGGACGGCTACGACCTTGCGCAGGTAAGTTTGCCGTCTTACAGGAGCCAGCTGGGTATCGTGCTGCAAGATACGCTGATTTTCTCCGGCACCATTAAAGATAACCTGCTGTTCGGGAAACCTGATGCAACTATGGAAGAAGTGGTCCGGGCAGCTAAAGCAGCGTGTATCCATGATTTCATTGAAAGTATGCCCAAAGGCTATGACTCAGAGGTTACCGAACGGGGCACCAACCTGTCGGCAGGACAGCGGCAATTACTCGCTTTTGCCAGGGCAATCCTTGCCGACCCGAGGATCCTTATCCTTGACGAAGCTACTTCCAGTGTGGACCCTGAAACAGAACAGCTTATACAACAAGCCCTCAAAACGCTGCTTAGGGGCAGGACATCTTTCATAATCGCCCATAGGCTATCCACTGTAAGGTCTGCTGACAGGATAATGGTAATAGAAGGCGGGCAGATCACAGAATCAGGGACCCACGATGAACTGGTTGCACTGGGCGGGCGGTATGCCAACTTGTACCAGGCACAATTCAGGCGCGCTTGAGGAGGCAGGTGCTGAAATAATCAGGCCCGTCCCTTTTGTTTCAGCACCTGGCTGTATACTTCTACCGTCTTCCGGGCCATGATTTTTGCGTCGAAAAGTTCTTCCATCCGCCTGCGGCTTTCTGCCCCCATCTGAGCTGCAAGTTCAGGATCTACCGCCAGCCTCACTATGGCCTGGGCAAGCAAGCGGCTGTTCCTCGGTGGGACGAGGAAACCGTTTTCACCGTCAATAACCGCTTCTGGCACACCGCCTACTGCAGTTGATGCAATTGGAAGCCCTGCTGCCATGGCTTCAAGCACGGCTAGGGGCAATCCCTCGTAATCAGAAGACAGGGCATATATATCCAGACCTGAAAGGAAGCCTGGCACATCCTCGACGAAACCAACCATTTTGACGTAGGGTTCCAGCTTCAATCCGGCGATCCTCGCTTTCAGAAGATCTTCCATAGGGCCTGTTCCGCCTATCACGAACCTCGCCTCAGGCAGCGAAGCTACCACCAGTTTAGCTGCATCAAGCATCACTTCCAGGGCTTTCTGACGGTGAAGCCGGGCAAGGGTGCCAACAATCACCTTGTCTCCTTCAGCACGCTTCTTTCGCAAATCTACAGGCTTGTACGGGCTAAGTTCAATCCCGTTTTGCACACAGTAGACCATGGACTCACTGAGCCCAGACTCTACTAGTTCCTTGTACACACCCTGGGACACGGCAATCGCCCCGTCTGCCAGCATCTCGGCAGCTATCCCGTTTATCCTCCGCTTGACCGGGCCTGCAGGAGGGGGAACCTGCCCTGAAGCAGACGGGATTCTAACCAGGTTGTGCTTTGTGTAGACAACTGGGATCCCCAACGCCCGTGCGGCAATCCTTCCTGACAAGCTGGAGTGGGTATGGACCAATCCGGGCTTGAGCTCCCTCATGACCCTCATCAGTTCAAAGATAAGGGGAACTGAAAATGATACATCCTTTCCAGATATGTTTATTCTCTCAAGGCCCGCCTTGTCTATCCTTTCAGCGAGTTCACCGTCGGGACACGCAACTACAACGTCAATATCGTCAAACGCAGGCTGGACCAGCAAGTTCAGCAAATACCTGCCTGCCCCGCCTATGTTGGTATCAGTGATTATGTGAAGGACTCTCATCTCCTTGCCTCCATCCCGTAAGAAATGCCCACAGCCACCCCTGTCCACGCCCAGAAAACTACAGTTATCTGCGGGTTGTACCAGGTATGTTCTACAAGGCCTTGCAGCATATGGCCTCCCACAGCAGCTACTACCCCTGACAAAACCCCCACCCTCGCCCATCTTTCGAACCCTACTCCTTTCTGGGTAAATAGGACGCGCAGCGACTGCCAGCCGCATACAAGCAGCAACCAAATCAAGGCCAGGAATCCGCACAGCCCGAGTTCGATTAGCATCTGTAGGTAGGTGCTATGGGCGTGGGGTGCCGGAGTCTGTATTATCATGTACTCAGGGTAGACTTGGGCAAAACTGTCCGCGCCAAGCCCGACCCCCCTAAAGATATGCTCTCTCAGCAAGGCCAGGGAGCCGCGCCATATGAACACACGGTAGCTGTTGGAACTGTCCTCCAGGCTAAACGACGAAAGCAGCCTTTCAACCAGCACAGGCGGGGCTACAATCACAGCCAGCATAGCTGCGATCAAGCCCACCAGCATTAAGCGTTTGTCGAACAACACTGCTAACAAGGCAAACGAAGCAATAAACCCGAGCCAGGCTCCCCTTGACCATGTAAGCACCAAAGCGGCACCTTGTATGGCGGCGTAAACCAGCAATATGCCCTTATCTAAGAAGCTCTTGTTCCTGATGAGCAGCGCAAGCGTCACCGGGAGTGCCAATCCTATCATCTCGGCAAAAAAGGTGGGGTTGTCGAAGGTGCCTATCACCCGGGTAATCTCATCCTGAAACTTCTCATCAAGCCATGATGACCTGGTAGCCTGCCACCCTGAAAGGTACTGGTAGATACCAATCATGCTTGACAAGGTCACGCCGGTGAGAAAGGGCCAGATAATGCTGTCTTCTTCGCCTCTGGAGGACATATCAAGAGCGGCTGCAAAAACAAGTCCGTAAGAACACCACAAGACCAGGTTCATCAGACTCCGCCTGGGGATCACTGATGAAACGGCAGCTCCGGCAATGAACATGAACAAAACTACAAGGGGAAGCACCACCTTAAACGGAAGGTGAAACCAGATCCGGCCGTTGCCGGAACCCCCGGCAGATCGTGGAGCCTCTCCCGGCCCTGGGAATTCCCCCAGACGCAAACTCACAACTGAATTCTTGCTGCCCCACCGCCACCAAAGGTACAAGAACAGGAACAGTGCAAAGCAGACAAGTTGTATCTCAGTAGGCAAGAAGGCGCCTAAGCCGAGCACTATACCGAGAAACGTACCTGCGGTTACATGCCTGCCATGAGACGCCACAAGCAGCTTGAGGCACCGGACACCCACGCTTGCAGGGATCCATCTTGCGAAGCGCTCATTGAGATCCAAAACCGCCCTGCCACAGATGCTGTGCCTAAACGCATTATCAAACCAGGCGAAAAAAACACCCAGGGCATGATCAATACGTTTGGAAACAGCACCAAGAAGGCGGTGCGTAAAACTCGTGTGCAAGCTACCTGATTGCGTGTAATGCCCTTCTGTGAATGCAGGCAGGGTTCTCACTGGGAAGCTCCTCCCAAGTCGAGGTCCATCACCATAACATGACCTTGGAATACTGCAAATTTGGTCTTGAGGCTAAGGCTTCCCCCAACCCTTATTTCAACACCGTTCATGGTGATTACATCTTCGCCTATCCTGGCAGTGCCACGTATGGTTACAAGAGCATCTACGCGGTCAGCTGCTTCAACTTGCACCCACTTGCCATCGCCTTCAACAAGCCAGATCTTGCTAGCTTGAGTGGTCACGCCTACGACTTCGCCAATGTGAACTCCGGTCTTGAACTCAAAGATCTTCCCGCCCTTGGCGATGGCTTCGGCAGTGGTAGGACGTATGCCACCCACTATCACGACGATTTCTGTCTCCTCCTGCCGCTGGGCCACATCACGGCGCAAATTCTTGCCGAACATGGAATAACCGAACCACACAGCAACCGAAATCAACACTACTATTATGAGTAAATCGATGATGCTGATTTTTCCGAAGAGCCGTCCTTTGTCATCCAAGACCTGCAAGCTCGTTCCTCTCCTCTCAAACGGCAAGGGATACTCCAATTAAACCGCTGCTATTCCTAAGGACAAGGATATATTATAACCATTGCTGGTGCAATCAGGGATCATTGACGGGTTTGTCAAATCTTGCATCAAGCATCACCAGAACTATGCACGGGTTGGTTCACGCACAAAACCACCTGAGGCTGTACACACGGCGGATACTGGTACCCTAGAGAAGCCTTATGTCATTTATCTTTAGCTCAAATGTAGCACCCAGGAACTCAGCTGCCCTCTTGCATGCAATCATCCTAGTTAGGAATATTTCAAAGTATTCCATGACAGGTGCGATTCCGGTGTCAATTATAAGCTGCAATGAAATCACTTTTTCATCGTTCTTAGCTTCCAGAAACGACTTTGTGGCGGCGTAGTTGACCCGGTCATGGACGTCAAAATTGTGTATGTCAGGATTCCTCACCCGGGAACGGTGAACGTCAGACTTGTCTGCCAGGATGACCGCAGCTGATACGTTGGATACTGCATGGCATTCTTCCTCGGGATCATGGCTGCCTATAGCTCCCATGACAATGGCGATCTCGTCCGGGTCCATCCCCATATCTGACAAAATCCGTTCTGCCAGGGCAGCACCTACCTGGGCATGATAATACCGGGAAACCACGTTGCCGATATCATGGAGGTACCCGGCTATTGCAGCCAATTCCTGCTCCCGCTCTGAGAACCCGAGTTTCCAAAGCAAAGTCTTGGCAATCGTCGACACAAGCCCGGCGTGCCTTAATCCGTGATCCGTGAACCCGAGGGCACCTAGGTGGTCATTGCCGGCCTTGATGTAAGCTTCAACCACAGGGTTAGCCTTAACGTCATCGATTGTCACCGATTCTCGTTTCAATCCTCTATCAACTCCAACGAATCAATATATTCCTGGTAAACAGGATTCAAAATGAAATTCCCGGCTGAAAGCACCTCAACGTTCCAGGGAAACTGCACATAGCCGTGGCTCTCCATGGAATACAAGGTTGGCTTCCAACTCTCAGAGGATACCCAAATAGACGCAGTTTTTACAAGCTTGGCGCCGATCTTCTTGCATTCCCTCGTCACAACCCGCATTGTTTCGCCTGTCACCACCATCTCATCTACAACCAGTACTCTACGGCCTTTCACTTGTTCGCTTACAGATACGATCACTTCAGGCCGCTGGTGGACGACCCGGCCGCGCCGCTTACGGGTTACCAGACAGGGATACAGGTCAACTTGCAGGATGGAAGCAATAATCGTGGCAGGAATCAGCCCGCCAACGGCAATTCCCACCACAGCCTGTGGCCCGAAGGTGGCATCTGCTTCCCGGCAAATAGCTTTACATGATTCCATGATATCTTCCCATGTGAGCCGGTACAGGGGCTCTACAAGATACTCTACCTCCACGGGCCACTCCCCCTCTCCACAGCGAAACCAAGCTTCACCTATTTATACCATATATTGATCAAGACAGGGATGTTTGCCTGGCATCAATAATGGCTGCAATGGCTTCTCATGCAAATCAAGCCTAGGGGGTGACTACCACAAGGTAGATTGAATCTGCGCTTGAGCCTGAAACGTGGATCTTATCCCCTTCCTCGATGTCCCCATAGTGAATCCTTCTGCCATCCTCATATATACCGGCTCCTGATCGCAATTCAACTCTCACGGTGCCGTAGTCCCCTGATATTGTAAAGGCCCTGCCCGAAACCCCCGTCACTGTGCCTTCCACTCTGAACCTGGGTGAATAAGTGCGTTCAATGAACACTGCCTTCTTGCGGTCAGGATCCAGATATATTTCCACTTCGTCACCGGTGTCAAGTTCATCCGCGTATCCGTCAACTCCAGCCTCCCAATCAACGTACCAGGTGTTATTAGATAACTCGTAATGCTCCAACCAACTGCTGCTAGTCATAATAGTCAGTGCATTCTTGTCCACAGATATTACAGTGCCTTCAACCAACGGCTTATACTTTGCAAATTCGACGAGTTCCTGGACTTCAATGTAGTTCACATACTTACCGTCTCCGCCTACATGCACCCGTGAGCCCGGCCGGAGTTCTTCATCCTTGAATAGACCGGTAATAATGAGGTCTTCTGAAGCCTCAAACTTCTCCAAGCCTGAGAAGTAATAATACCCATCCTTCTCCCTGAGGAAGTGGCCGCTCAAGTTGATTGCGTTCGGCGCAACCATTTCTCCCCATACAGGTTTCCCTCCGGCCCCCAGCCAAAGCCTCACCTTATCGCCGTTGTTCAGTTGGCTGGCAAGCATATGTTTGTTATGCTTTGTATCTACAACTGTAAAGCCAGTATCCACAACCCATTGGGTTACATATCCTTTGCGGTCTACCTCAGTGAATACACGCCGGTTCCTGCCCTCTCCCCCGCCCATGAACCCTTCAACGGTGCGGTCGTAGGATATCCGCTCCTTAATCCAGATGAACCGTGTATCTACCTGGGAGGGTCCGGCAACCAGCACAGTGTCCCCAGTCTTTACATCGTAAAAGGGCCTTCTGGTTTCGCCAAGAAACACGGTGGTATTCACTGACAAAGTTGCCTCATCCCATGATGGCAATATTGTAAGCACAGGACCTGACATTATCCCGATTTGCCCCTCAAGTGACACTTCCGCTTTCCAAATGTACTCGGCCCACACTATCTTGCCTTCTGAATCTTGATGGAACTTAAGTCTTGATCCTGAAGGAACTGCCGACGCCTTATCGGTAACCTTGTTATCCAAATCAACTACGTCAATGGCCCCTGGGATGCTGACTGGCAGTAGCGCGCTTTCAGAAAAAACCTTTTGGCCGCCATCAGTGTTTACAAGATAACCCTCAAAAGCTGACTTTAGCCCCAGCGACTCTTGGACTACTACGTACCTGATGTCATCCGCGGATGTGCCGTAGGCCGTCACCGTGTCCCCTACGTCCACATTCCTGACAAGCGTATTGTCAGGCCGGCGTTGAATCAACACGTTAGGACTCATAAGGCATCTTGTCCAGCCGTCTCCTATGTTAAGCACCTGGCCGTCCCTGGCGAACACTTTCCCGCTTGCCGTAAAGGTGTGAGAATAAGTCTTGGTAGCCTTTTCCACGTACCCTGAGGCGCTTGCCACAACAGCGATTTCTTCTCCCGGCAATACCTTGTCCCATGAGGCCCTGCCAGACGGAAAGTTGTCCAGGGGAACATCTCCCGGCACTATCAGTTTGGACTTAACGCGGTTGGAATCCATGACTTCAAGCACACGGGAATCAGGATCGTAACCCAGCACAGTCATCCTGGTACCTGGCACCTGGGCCTCTTGGGAAGGCAAGCCTGGCGTGGCGCCTCCTATGGGGGATATGCCCGTTGACTCTGCCACCAGGTTGAAGTGAAGAGGCGTTGAGGTATCCTGAGCCACCCGTAGGTTGGTTTTCTTGGAATAATACCCGGACTTCTCTACCGACACTTGGTAATCGCCCGGAGGGAGATGAATGCTTACAGGGGTGGTCCCCTTTAGTTCATGGTTGACAAACACATCTGCGCCCGGAGGGTTGGAAGTGACTTCTACCGTGCCTGTCACAAGGGGCAACTCAACCGGCACTTCTGATAATTGTCCCGCTCCCACCATGGCCTGTGTGGTGGTTGTCTTGTAACCCGGGGCTTTTGCCATTATCTCCTTATACCCAGGGGCGGTGTATATGGTTACAGGCGCCTCCCCTTTGTAAGCGCCGTCCACAAACACCTTGGCGCCTTCAACGTTGGCAACAATCTGCAAAATCCCAGCCTTGTCCAGGAGTTCGGCATATATTATCTCATCACCGGCACCATACACTTCTACAAGATCCCCTTGCTCCCACTGAAAATCCAATTCCTCACCGGTGATGTATTGGATACCCGAAATATGAACTGTGCCGTCGTCGCTACTCTCTACTTCGCCTCTGATCACGAAGCTTTCCGGTATTTGAGATATCCTGGCAATCTTTTCGTCAGGCCCGATAACCAGCTCCACAACCACTTTTTCCTGAGGATAAGTGTAGATGTCTTCTAAGGCAACCCGGTCACCTGAAACGCCGGTAACGTGCACTCTTGACCCGAAGCTTACAAAACCCCAATGAGGATAGGCCTCGGGAATCTCGTTGTCCTCTCCACCCGCGCTGCTACCACCGTCGCTGCCGTCGTTACTGCCGTTGCCGCCGTTTTCACTTGGGTCCGGTGCGTCCCCAGCAGCCTGGTATTGATAAATATACAGCCCGTCTTCTGACATCATCGTCAAGCAGACCATAGTCTCACTGTTTCTCATGGTGTAGAAGTGCCAACCTAAATAGAAAGCACCTGCTGTGAGACAGATCAGAAGAAGGGCTTTACCGGTTGTTTTCAGTATTCCGCCTTTGTGATTGTCCTTCTGTTCCCTCGCCACTCAAAACGCCCCGTTACTTGTATCGTATCAAGCAGTGCAATCGTTAAAACACGGGGCGTTTTTTCTTCCGTGAACTGACAGGTCATCCCTGCTTTTGAAAACCGGCCTGACGCTTTTCCAGAAACGCCTTCATACCTTCTTTCTGGTCTGGATGGTCAAAACACTTTGAAAACAGGTCCACCTCAAGAGCCATGCCGCTATACCGGCGCGGATCACCGTAAATCGCTTTCTTGGCCTGGGCTACTGCAAAGGGAGAATTCTTCATTACGGTCTTGGCGTAGTTCAACGATTCTTCCAAGGCCTTGCCCTGGTCAACCACTTTGTGTACGAGCCCTATTCGCCAAGCTTCCTGTGCATCGATCATCCGCCCGGTCAAAACAAGGTCTAGGGCATTGGCCATGCCCACAATCCGGGCTAACCTTTGGGTGCCACCGAAGCCGGGAATTATCCCCAGGCCTACTTCAGGCTGGCCAAACCTGGCATTGCTGGCGGCGATGCGGATGTCGCAAGCCATGGCAAGCTCGTTGCCTCCGCCCAGGGCGTACCCGTTAACCGCAGCTATCGTGACTCCGGGAAACGCTTCCAATTTGGAGAAAATCCCCTGGCCGTAGCGGGCAAACTCCTCCGCTTCATCAGGGGTCATATTGGCCATCTCGCCTATATCAGCCCCTGCCACGAAAGCCCTGGGACCTTCTCCTGTGATGATTAACGGCTTGCCGGGCCCGCCAGCGATGAGAGCGTCTAACACCGTCTCAAGTTCGGCCAGGACCTTCCTGTTGAGCGCATTGAGGGACTCCTGACGCGCAACTGTGATAACAGTAGCATAGTCTTCATGTGCTACAGTCAGGGTTTGCAGCCGGCCAAACCTCTCCATACGTTTCTCCCTCCCCACAGTATCTCAACAGTATCTCACAAGTAATCGTCTATGATATCCCCACGGATTTGCTATCTCTTACCCACCGGGTCTCCCAGGGTGAAATATTGGCCTTTGAAATATGCAAGTGGGTTCATTTTTTCAGGGTCTATGTCCCCACGGGTCAAAATCTCAGGGGCAATATGCACACACATTACCTCTCCAAGAAACAGGTCGTGGCTTCCCAAGCCAATCCTGTTCCTGATCTTGCACTCTATGTTGACCGGAAACTCGGCGACAAGAGGCGCCCTCACATTGTCTGCCCTGGCAGGAGTGATCCCTGCCCCGTTGAACTTATCCTCTGTCCTGCCTGATACTGTTCCGCAATAATTCAAGATGTCCACATGATCCGCTGTTGGAAGGTTCACAACGAAATCCCCGTACCGTTGCAATAACCCGAAGGAATACCTTGTCGGCCTCACGCCAATTGCAATCATAGGTGGCTCTGAAGACACTGTTCCAACCCATGCGAGGGTTATTGCGTTAGCCTCGCCCATGTAGTCACCGCACGTGACCAGCACCACAGGCGTGGGGTTCAATGCAGTCGATGCAGGATAAAGCCGTTTTTCAATCTGATTTGCCAAGGTAACTTACGCCCCCTTCATGAACAATTTGCCCTGCAAACGCCTGGATACACTCAGCCAGTCTCCTGATTACTATTTCCTGAGAAAGGATTGTTAATCAACTTAAGCCAACCCTGCCCCAAATCCGCCATAAGTGCCTCCTTCTTTCATTTTCTCAACAGCTGCCTGGCACACTGCTTCGGCGGCAGCAAGGTAAATATCGCTTCCGCAGGCGGATTTTTGCCCTTGCTCGATCAGCTCCTTGTTTTTCATGAAATGCCCCAGTAGGTTCTGAGCCATGGTCACTAGGAAATGGGTATTGACGTTGTTCTTTGCAACAAGCCCTTTAGCCAGTTGTTTTGCGCCTGTCCCGCCGTGCTGGGCAAAAGGCGCGTAATATCCTGCTTCCTTGATAATCTCCCGCTGGACCGTTTCCAAACGCCGGGTGTCAGGCTCATGTTTCCGGCCAAGGGGCGCAGCGTGTTCCATACCGATGGGATATGATATTCCCCTTGCTCCGGTATACTTTATGAATCCTGCGATTTGCCTTGCAAACTTCCCGAGTTCCTCCCCTTCCAGGCTCACATACCCTTCGCTGCTCCCTGCCTGCCCTGTGGCGCCATATTCAGCTTCCAGGATAGCGTCAAACCCACACTCTTTGACCAGGTCACAAATGTGACGGGTCACGGCATAATTGAGCACAGGCGGCATTTCTTCAGTGTCTATCATGGCCCACGCAGGATTAAGTTCCTCCAGGCACGTCATAAAGCCGGCTACCGCGTTTGCATACGAGGCAGAGCTCAGGTATCCTGTCCAGGCCTCAAGTTCGCCTTTGCCAGGAGCGGGCACGCCATAGGCAGATGAGAACTCTAAAGCTTTTTCTAGCATGGAAACAGCTGACTCCCTGCTGAGGACATAGGGCTCTGCCTCTTCGTAGCAAGCCTCTCCTGCACTTGATCCGTCTACATCAGGAACTGCAAAATGGTCCAGCGCTATAGCTACAAACGGCGCGTTGTATGCATCTATGTACGTTTCAACGATAGCCAGGCCCATTCTCGCTCCCAGCCGGAGTGCCTTGAGGTACGGCAGCTCGCTGCTAGCAGCTATACCCCTTCCTGCCCCGGCCAGGGCGCTACCGCTGAGCTGGATCATAATAGGCGAGCCGCCGTCTTGGGCAGCAGCCTTGAGGAAGCCCGCAATCTCGAGCCCAAACGGGAAATTGGCGTTAGCTGCAAGGACGGTCTTTCTTTGTCCCGGCGGCTTTAGCTCCAGGTCAGGCCCGAAAGGATTATATGCCTGGAACAAGCTGTACAATTGTGCTCCGCTAACCGGTGTCTTCTTCATGGCAATATTACACCTGCCCTTTCGCGAGTATGCGGGAATTGCTGTGAATAATATTCTCCCAAGATCGCATGCCCGGTACTCAGTATCAGCCACCAACCAGGAAAGGCACTGCTCCTGGCGCCAGCTCCACGCTTAACGGGTATGTTGCCTCTACCAAATCGCCATCAATATGGCAAGGGTAATAAGCTGGTGCATCAATCTTTGCCTTTAGGCCTTTGCCGATGTATACTCCTTGCCTGCCCACATGGGTTCCCCTGAAAACACTCAAGAGAAGCCCCAACAGCCCCAATCTTGGGGTGTCAAAAAGATACCCCAGGTGAAGATTGCCGTCATCTGAGATGGCGCCTGGGATGATTTTCATTCCCCCGCCCAGATTTTCTGAATTCAAGACTGCGCATAGCCATGCTTTTTCCACGTGCCTTTCATTCTCATCAATGGTTATTGTCATGCTGTTAGGGTTGAACGCAAGTAGTCCCCTGACAACTTCCAAAGCATAGCTAATGCTGCCAAACTTTTTTGACTTGAGTTCAGACACCCGCTTGACCACATATGCATCGAAGCCGACGCCTACAGAATTTACGGCGTAGCGTGAACGGCCCGCTGCATCCTTGACCAACATCACATCGAACTGCCTGAGGTTCGGCCGTGCAAGAGCCCGGATAGCTTCTGACCAATGAGAAAACAACCGGTTTCCGGTGATGAAGTCGTTTCCGGTTCCTGCCGGGATGGCACCAATGGGAATAGCCCGCCTGTTTCCGGCTGTGAGCACTCCGTTTACCACCTCGCCAAGGGTGCCGTCACCTCCCATAGCTACTATGGCCCTGTAATCACTGGCAGCCAGTTCGCGAGCCAGGCTTACTCCATGCCCTGGTCCTTGGGTGACAATGAGGTCAAATGCAACGTCACATTCCTTAAGCAAAGCTTCAACTTGGGGTAGGATTGCCTGAGCTTTGCCATGCCCTGCGGTAGGGTTAGCTATGATACATATCTTGTGCGCCGGATCCAATACTGCTCCCCTCCTTCCATGAAAGTCCCCACCTGACAAGTTGTGCCTCTCTGCCGGCAGCAGGCCATGGTTTGGCCTGAGACAACATCTCCCGCCTATATTCTAACTTGGTGTAAAGCATTCCTTCAGCCTGAGCAAGCCGCGCCACGGCACTACTAGAACCGGCCTTTCAAGACGTTCCTGGAGTAATGGAACAAGACCTGCTGGGCATAGCCTGCATAAGGACCAAAACGCCTGCATCCCTCTTGCCTTGCTTCCCTGGGCGTGATATCCGCCCTGTCCAGGTAAAACGCAGACATGCACCTGGCAATCCATACATCTACAGGAAACACCTCCAGGCGGTGATAAGCGAAAAGCAATACACAGTCGGCAACTTTGGGCCCGACACCCTTGATTTTGAGAAGTTGCTGCCTGGCTTCGCCGGTGGGCAAGTGCCACAAGGCATCAAGGTCAACTTCCCTGCTTGCGACTTTCCTGGCCGCATCGATAATATACGGTGCCCGGTACCCGCACTTGGATTGTTTTACACACTCAGCGCTGGCTTCCAGCAGCGCTTCAGGCGCCGGGAAAGCGTATTGGCCCAGGCCTGCAGGCGAACCCAATGTCTCAGACAGGTATTCAACCGTCTTGCAGATAGAGGGTATGTTCTTGTTGGTAGAGATGATGTACGAAACCAGGCATTCCCAGGGCTCCTGGCGCAGGATCCTGAGGCCATGGGCATGACCGGCAGCTTGCTCCATTACCTGCCCTTGTTCAGGCCCAGCAGCTTGCTCCCTTACATGTTCTTGTTCAGCTTGTGTTGGGGAACATGCCTCATCTAAGAGGAAGCGATGAATCGCCTCTAGATCGTCATCAAGGGAAAAATAGTTGAAGACGCGTCTTGTCAGACTCTCGCGGTCCACACTGTTTGCCTCGTACATAACCAACAGATCCGAAGCACCACCGGTTTTTGCACTGGTTGTCACCATGACCGCTACCGGGCCGATAACGCCTTTGTACCATGTGCTGGCGTCAGGCCCCTGAACCCGGCACCACCTGAAGGCTTGGCCGCATTCCAATGTAGACTGTAGATCCAGTGGCCCTGGAAGCTCTACCTCCAACAGCTCAACATCATGGTGCCGTTCAAAGCGTTCTACATGCCTGCCGGCTTCCGGGACTGACATTGTGCCGGTGTCACCTGTACAATTCTGCGTTAGTCTCATATATCTTAAGGACGAGCTCAGGCACTTGCTCAAGCGTGCCCCTCATATCAGGCCTTAGCGCGCCTGAGCTACCCCCTTCACTCCTGTCTATGCGAAAATCCTCAACCAGTATGGTTTTCATCCCGAGCCGGGATGCCACAATGTCTTCCTGCATGTCATTTCCGATCATTATACAACGCTTTGGGTCAAGCCCGGCAACATCCACAATTTCCTGGTAGTACTGGATATGGGGTTTGCAAAAGTGCATAGCCTCCAAGGTGGAAATGAACTTCCAAGGCAAGTCTTCGACCCCGCACCATCTCATCCTCTCCCTGACTGCCGCTTCAGGAAACAGGGCATTTGTCGCAAGCACAATCTCCCACCCCTGGTCCAGGCACTCTTGGACAACCTTGCGGGCTATCGTGGATTCAGGCACCAGGCTCCGGAGCTTCGGGAAACCCTCACTGTAAAACTGCTCGAAAACGGGCCAGAGCCGGTCCCAGCCGGCACCCACCTGCCTTTCAAACGATATCCGGAAGGCATCTATGTTGAGCAAATCAGGGTCGAGGTTGTTCACCATATCCCAAGTCGATTTGAAAAGAGCTTGTTTGAATGTGCGTGGCTCAATGAATTCTGCAAAATAAGGCGCAGCCGCCTCAGGGTAATCGCCGGTGAAAAACCCTGGCTCAACAGGAAGCAAGGTTCCGTCCAAGTCAAACAGGAGGACCTTGGGGGGCACAGTTACTCCACTCTTACTCAATAACTTCACCTCTGCATCTTGCTATGAGCCCGGCCGGAAAAGGCGCAAGCTGCCTCAGCAGTCAATTCGTTATCCAAACCGAAAACTCCTCCACACGCATACAGGGTGAATGTATAATGAGACATGGCAGTACCTATCTCAATCACCGGAAACCGAATCACCGGAATCCGCTAGATCCTTACCCTAGGCATCAGCATGAACAGGAGGCGAAATCAGATGTCAGACCAAGACCGCATACTGGCTCACCTGAAATCTTATCAAGATGACATGGTTAAGCTGCTTGAAGTCTTTACAAACACAGATTCCCCGAGCACTGACAAATCACTCATGGACGCCTTTGCTAAACTTGTGGCCCGCGAGTGGGAAGGCCTTGACGCAAAGGTAACCATCCTGGAACAAGATACATACGGCAACCATGTGAAAGTTGAAGTGGGCTCAGGGGATGAAACCATCTTGCTCCTATGCCACATGGATACCGTGTGGGATGCAGGAGAAACACAAAAGAGGCCGTTCCGGGTGGAAGACGGTAAAGCCTACGGCCCAGGCGTCTATGACATGAAAGCCGGAATCGTGCAAGCCTTCTTTGCAGTAAAGACCCTCAAAGACTTGGGGCTTCTGCCTGAAAAGAAAATAGTGGTGTTGCATAACTCAGAAGAAGAAATAGGCTCGCCTTCCTCCCGTCCGATTATAGAGGAGGAAGCCAAGAAGGCTTCAGCCGTGCTCGTGCTCGAGCCGACCGCTCTAGGCGGTTCTCTCAAGACCTGGCGCAAAGGAGTAGGCGGTTTCACAGTTTCAATCAAGGGGCGCGCTTCTCACGCAGGCGCCGACTACGAAAAGGGAGTATCTGCAATAACTGAAGCAGCCCACCAGATGCTGCGGCTGCATGGTCTAACCGACCTGGAAGCAGGCACAACTGTAAACGTAGGTGTTGTATCAGCAGGCACCAGAACTAACGTAGTGGCAGAGAATGCGACCCTCGGAGTAGACCTACGGATCAAGACCATGGACGCGGCAAATACGATAATTCCGGAAATCCTCGGCCTCAAACCTGTCCATCCTGAAATAACCCTTGAAGTCAAGGGAGAACTAAACAGGCCTCCCATGGAGAGAACCGAAGGCAACGTGAGACTGTTTGAGTTAGCGCAAAAAATCGGCAGGGAAATGGGAATAGAAGTGACAGAGTCAGGTTCCGGAGGAGGCAGCGACGGCAACTTCACATCGGCCCTAGGCATCCCGACACTTGACGGGCTTGGCGCAGTAGGCGATGGCGCTCACGCACTTACGGAGCACATCATAGTATCAAGCCTACCCGAGAGGGCGGCAATCGTAGCAGGCCTGTTACTAAAGATCTAAGATTCCTGGCTGAACAGTTCCCTTCACCTCAGGCAGTGATGCCTGCTTGACATAAGTGAGTTGATTAACTATATCTAGTAATATGGGCTCACTTAGAAGGGGGTTTTGAAGAGTGCCAGTATACGAGTACAAATGTGAGAACTGTGGGAGATTCGAGCAAGTCCAGAAGATAACCGATGCGCCTCTCACGACCTGTCCTAAATGTAATGGGCCTGTAAAGAAATTGATAAGCCGTAATATTGGGATCATTTTTAGGGGTCCGGGCTTCTATTGCACAGACAACAGAGCCAGCGAATACTCAGATAGGGCAAAAGAAGATAAGGCAGCTCACAGTTAAAGAAGCCTTTGGGATCGTTTAACCGGCACGGTAAACGGCGCGGATTCTAAGGGATTCTAACAGAAGGCCAGAAGGAATGGTTCTGGCCTTTTTTCATTTATCCGGGTTCTTAGTCCGCAGAAGTAGTGACCTTCTTGCTCTTTACCCCGTTTTGAAAGAACCGGATGACCCTCCATGAAAACAGTGCGATTAGCGCATCCATGGCGTGGTGAAGCAGCGTGCCTCCGGCTACAAGGTAAAACAGCGCCAAGGGTTCTGACTTGCCGTAAAGCATTGAACTTCCGGCCATAAGAAGCGGCTGCACAATAAGGCCTTCAAGCACTGCGTGGATTGGGCCGGTAATCGCTAGAACCAAGGGATAAGACATTTGCTTTTTCAAGAGCAGCGCACCGGCTACCCCTACAGGTATATGCATAGCTGCTCTTAGCCCGATAAGCGGGCCTAGTCTCACAAAGAAGCCGATGGCAGAACCCAAAGCCACAATGCCTGCCACCCCTGGGCCGAACAACATGGAGACCATAAGGGGTACGTGGGAAGCCAGGGTAGCTGAAAAGGGCCCGATGACCACTCCCAGTACTCCGCCTAGGGCCATGGGGATTATGAGCGAAAGCGCCAGCAGCAGGGCACCGATTGTCATACTTCTTACATCGAGCGCTCTCACCTGTCTCAACTCCTGTCAAGTGTTTGCTGTATGTACCGGACACCTGACAATACAGTATATCAGGTGTCTTGTCAGCTGTAAATACTGGAGCCGAACCTCATCCACAACAACAACACCGGCTAGGGAAAAGATTTCCCAAGCCGGTGTTATCATTCATATCCCTAGGCCTGATAGCCTTAGCTATCTACCGGGCTGTCGTCGCTGGTGATCTACACCCGTTGCTCGACCCGGTGGTGTCTTCACCGGCGTGCGGCTGTATAGGTTGCAGCCTAGTAGGTAAACCAGTGGTTACCTATTACCCCAGCCGGCGGCTTGGACCACAGCCACTGATTGGTTACGATATGGTAGTTGAAGTAGTAAAGCGCCCCTCCTGTTGGGTCCCATCCAGCCAAAGCGTCTTTGGCAGCCCTGATCGACTCCTCGTTGGGGTAAGAGTTGAACATCCAGTTACCCACGCAGGAAAACTGCCACGGCTCATATATGACACCTGCAACGGTGTCCGGGAACAACGGGCTCCGGACCCTGTTCAGTACCACTGCGCCTATTGCCACTTTGCCGGTATACGGCTCCCCGGCTGCTTCTGCGTAAATAACCCTTGCCAGAAGCATCAGCTCATCATTAGTGTAACTTGTGTCCCACGGACTGTATGCAAGTGCTGTTGCCGGAACGGCTGCTATAAAACTTACTGCGATAACCAATGCCAGTGTTGCGTGTACACATCTGTTACGCATTCCGTTTTCCCCCTCTCAGGCCTCCGGGGTTAGCTTGCGGGTTTGGTGAAAGGGTCAGCCCTACCGCTTTCTAAGCGGATTCACCCAGTTACAATAATGGTTCCCCCGTACCCGCCGTTAGACGACGGGATTCGGCCTTGTTGTACTCAGGGATTGTAACACCTTTATGCATGTGTTTCATTAGTAGATCCCTGGAAAGCGCGGAAAATAACAGGAGTCATCGTTGGTTCCGGGAGACGCCCAAAAGTTCAATCCTGAAAGGGTTCAGTCTGAAAGCAGAAATCCTTTATCCTGCAGTATTTTCTCTAAACGGTCAAGTTGGCGTCTATTAGATGCCCTGACTGTATGAAGATGGATCCCGTCTGTAAGAGAAGACAAGAGCCCCGATTGTGTGGTTTCTATGGTTTCCATGAACCTCTCTACATCATCAGGGCTAGAGATAGAGAGCTGGCCTGTGAGTTGGCCGTAAACCGGGTGCTCCACTATGACATCAATAACTTCAACCCCTGCATTCACCATGGTTAGCAGTTCTTCGCGGGTTTGGTCAAAACCGTGTTTGACTGCAATGAGTTTGGTTATGCCTGCGCTCCTGGGCAAGTCCCATATTGTATAGCCTTTGGGCGTGGCCAGCACCGGCTCTCCCCGAGCCCTGAGAAGCGCAATATCCTGAACTATCACCTGCCTGGTGACTCCCAGCCGTGAAGCTAGCGACGCTCCTTTGACAGGCTCGGCAGAGGCAGATAGGATTTCCAGTATTCGCTTTCGCCTTTCATTAGCTCCCATGGGTTCACCGGAATAACCAAATATTTGGGCCGGAGTCAGCTTCCACCTGACATCATCTTATCTTGCTTCCCGCAGCCCGGCAAGCCGCCGCCTGCTCCGGCTGCATACCTAACCCTGCACCTCAGGCTTGGTCACAATATCGTACATCAGGATGCCTGCGGCCACTGCGAGATTGAAAGAAGTAGATGCCCCGTACATAGGAATTCTCACCTGTAATTCGCCTGATTCCAGCACGTCATGTGACAGCCCGGTACCCTCAGAACCCAGGAGTACCGCTACTGGCCTGGGATAAGCGCTTACTTGGGTTATGTCGTCTTTGGCTTTACTTGATGTGGTTACAATGGATACTCCGTGCTTACCGCACCATTGCCTCAAAGCACCTGCAGCATTAAACCTGGCGATAGGGACGGTATACAGCGCCCCCATGCTGGCTCTCATGCATTCAGGATGGTATTGGTCTGTAGACTCGCCGCAAATCAACACTCCAAAACCCAGGCAATCGGCGGTGCGGATAACAGTGCCGAGATTACCAGGGCTTCTCACACTGTCAAGGGCTACAAATGTCCTGCAAGCAAGCAGTCCGGGCGATTCAGGTGATATATCGTGATAGCTCACTACTGCGCCAATTCCCACAGGGTTATCGCGCCCTGAAACCGACTGAAACGACTGGGCGCCTGCCTCGTAGCAAGGAATGCGGTCTTGAACTTCTGAGAGAGCCCTGTAAGCCGCTTCGCTCTTTAGCAATTCAGGACTGTAAATCACATAGCGCACAGGAGCTTTGTTTTCAAGGGCACTGATCACTATGGCAATCCCCTCGGCGAAATAAGCTTGCTTTTCGTCGCGGAACTTCTTCTGTCTCAGGCTACGCACTTCTTTGAGTATCTTCTTCGAAACTGCTGGCATGACACTCTTTTCCTCCTGGGATTCCAGTATCAGGCCCATTATACATTCTGTAGACGCTCCCTTGAAATATACGTCTGTAAGTCCCAAATCCAGCATACATGACGAGGCAGGGAAAACGAAGAGCGAAGTTAAAAAGGGCCTGGGAACTCACCCAGGCCCTGGTTTCCTAACCCTATCCGGGGTCAGGAGTCGTCTCCGTCAGCCACAGTGGACGTAGCAGCCGCCTCTTCAAGCTCGCAAACCTCTGGCTCGACTTTGCATACCATGGTCCCATGGCGCGGACGTTTGGTATATGTGGTATGCAAGAGCTGGTGAGATCTCTCGCTAAGAGGCTTGCCAAGGAACGTATCGTACAGTTCCTTGACTGCCGGGTTCTCATGGGACTTGCGCAAGGGCATGTTCCTATCTGCTTCATATATGGCAGCTATCCGCTCAAGCCTTATCTCTGTGTCAGTGGGGATAGGCTGGCCGCCACCGCCAATACATCCACCCGGGCAAGTCATAATCTCGATGAAGTGGTACTCAGATTCTCCTGATGTGATCGAATCCAGCAGCTTCCTGGCATTTGAAAGACCGTGCGCTACAGCAATCTTCAACGTGGTGCCGTTGAGGTCAACTGAAGCCGCCTTGACTCCGTCAAGCCCCCTGACAACTTCGAAGTCTATCTTGTCGAGGGTCTTGCCTGTGTAGATCTCATATGCCGTCCTCACTGCCGCTTCCATTACCCCGCCTGTGGCACCGAAGATAACCCCGGCACCTGTCGAGATTCCCAGAGGATCGTCGTAGTCCTCTTCAGGGAGGTTTGCAAAGTCGATACCGGCCTGCTTGATCATCCTTGCAAGTTCCCTGACTGTAAGCACATAATCCACATCCTGGTATCCTGAGTCGTTCATCTCAGGCCTCTGGCATTCGAATTTCTTGGCAGTGCAAGGCATGATGGAAACTACTACCATATTTGCAGGATCTACGCCAATCTTCTTGGCATAGTAGGTTTTGGCAACAGCCCCGAACATCTGCTGCGGCGACTTGCAGGAAGACACGTTGTCTGCAACTTCAGGGTAGAACGTTTCCATGAACTTTATCCACCCAGGGCTGCATGAAGTGATTAGGGGCAGCGGGCCTCCTTTGGCCAACCTCTCAAGCAGTTCAGAACCTTCTTCCATGATGGTCAGGTCAGCAGCAAAGTCAGTGTCGAATACCCTGTCAAATCCAAGCTGTCTCAAGGCACTGACCATCTTGCCGGTGCTGATACTGCCCGCGGGCAAGCCAAAAGGTTCGCCGATAGCTACCCTGGTAGCAGGTGCGGTCTGGACTATCACGAACTTGTCAGGGTCACCCAAGGCCTCCCATACCTCTTCGGTGTAGTCACGCTCGTAAAGCGCTCCTACAGGGCATACCAGTACGCACTGGCCGCACATAATGCAGGTGCTGGCGCCCAGACCTTCACCCCAGGCCGGCGCGATGGTGGTATCAAGACCCCGCCCCACAGGACCTATGGCGTTCACAGTCTGCACTTTTTCGCATACAGCTACGCATCGCCTGCACAATATGCACTTGTTGGAGTCACGGACTACGGCTGGGGTTGACATATCGACCGGTTCCTCTTCTTTTACCCCGGGGAACCTGACACGCCTTATCCCAAGCCGGTCCGCCAAGTTCTGCAGTTCGCAGTTGAGGTTCCTTGGGCAAGTGGGACACTCATACGGGTGATCTGACAGTATCATCTCTACAGTAAGTTTGCGTGAAGCACGCACAGCCGGGGTATTGGTGCGGACCACCATGCCTGGAGCTACAGGCGTCACACAGGCGGCCTGCAGCGTCTTAGCTCTCTCTACCTCGACTACGCAAACCCTACAGCTTCCTATAACGTTGATGTCTTTCAAGTAGCACAAAGAAGGGATGTCGATCCCTGCTGCCCTGGCAGCTTCTATAATCATGGTACCTTCTTCAACGGTTACTTGCTTCCCATCTATGGTCAAGGTTACCAATGCCATCCCTCTCCCCCCTTACTCTTTCACGTCACACCGCAGGCATCGTCCGGCTTCGCGCTGGGCCTCGCGGGCTTCATAGCCTAGTTCAACTTCAACAAAAGAGGTAACCCTGTCTTCCACAGGCAAGCACCTTACATCCGCTCTCGGCATCTTCTCTTCAATAACAGGAGCAGTGAGCTTCCGTGCGTGCTTGGACCTGGGCACTACATCAGCGGTTCCTCCAAGATATTGGTTAATCGCGGCAGCAGCTTTCTTGCCGCCTTCGATAGCTTCGACCACAGTTGCCGGACCTGTCACACAGTCACCCGCGGCAAACACACCGGGGATGTCCGTTGCCATAGTTCTCGGGTCGACTGCAAAGGTGCCGTCCCTGTTGATATCAAGCCCGGTGCGGGCAAACCCGTCTGATTCAGGGTTCTGTCCTATGGCTGCAATGAACACGTCACAGTCAAGGTCGAACTCACTGCCTTCTGCAGGATAAGTCCTGCGGCGGCCGGATGAGTCGAATTCACCTGCAACCATCCTGACACACCTGACCTTTTCGACCTTACCATCACCCAGCAGCTCCACTGGGTTAACCATAGCTTCAATGGCGATGCCTTCTTCAGAAGCTGCCTCAATCTCCTCGGGCTCAGCAGGCATATCTTCACGGCGGCGCCTGTAGACAACTGTTACCTTTTCCGCACCCAGCCTTCTTGCAGAGCGGGCAGCGTCCATGGCAACGTTTCCGCCGCCTACCACTACCACTTTCTTGCCGGTAAAGTCTATCTTCTTCCCGAGGTTGAGATCCCGCAAGAAAACTACCCCAGGAATTACCCCATCAAGAGCTTCGCCTGGAATGCCCATTGCCCTGTCTTTGTGAGCGCCGATTGCTACGAACACAGCGTCGCAATCGTTAGTAAGCTGCTCCCAGCTCACATCTGTGCCCACTTTGACTCCTGTGCGGATGGCCACTCCAAGGCTCTTTATGACCTCGATATCCTGATTCAAAGCGTCCTTAGGCAGCCTGTACTGGGGAATACCCACTGCCAGCATACCTCCGGCCACCGGAAGCGCTTCGAACACTGTTACCGAATGTCCCTGCAAGGCAAGGTAATAAGCTGCGGTCAAGCCTGCAGGACCGGCACCCACTACAGCTACCTTTTTACCTGTAGGCGCTTTGGCAGCCGGCCTGGGCTTGGTGCCACGGTTGCCCAAGGCCCAATCCGAGGCAAACCGCTTGAGTTCCCTGATGGCAACCGGCTCATCAAGCTGGGCTCTCCTGCACCTTGATTCACATGGGTGATGGCAGACCCTGCCGCACACTACCGGGAACGGGTTTTCTCTCAGGATTTCTTCATAAGCTTCATCGAAGCGGCCTTGCCTGATAAGGTCAACGTAGATAGGAACGTCGACATGAGCGGGACACGTGTTCTGGCACGGTGCATCAAACAATGCCGCACACACTGAAGCGGGACATTTCTTGTCCTTAATATGAATCTCGTACTCTTCCCTGAAGTACTTGATTGTGGACAGCACAGGGTTGGGAGCGCTTTGTCCTAAGCCGCACAACGCGCTTTCTTTGATAGACTCGCCTAATTCCACCAGGAGCTCAATATCCCCTTCCCTGCCTTCGCCGCGGGTGATGCGCTGGAGGATTTCCAGCATCCTCTTAGTTCCTATCCTGCACGGGGCACACTTACCGCATGATTCAGACTGGACAAACTCCAAGAAGAACTTGGCCAGGTCTACCATACAGGTGTCCTCGTCCATGACCACGAATCCGCCGGAACCCATAATGGTACCCAACTCAGCCAGTGACTCATAATCCACAGGCGTGTTGAGGTACTCAACAGGTATGCACCCTCCTGAAGGGCCTCCGGTCTGAACCGCTTTGAACCTCTTGCCGTCAGGAAGCCCGCCGCCGATGTCGAACACGATTTCGCCAATGGTGGTACCCATGGGTACTTCTGCAAGCCCGTTGTTATTGATGTTGCCGGCAAGGGCAAACACCTTGGTGCCCTTTGACTTCTCAGTACCAATAGAGGAAAGCCACTCGGCGCCTTTCCTCAATACGACAGGCACATTCGCGAAGGTTTCGACGTTGTTGATGACAGTGGGCTTACCCCACAACCCCTCGTTGGCAGGGAAAGGAGGCCTTGGCCTGGGTTCACCCCTTTGACCCATTACTGAATTCAACAGGGCAGTTTCTTCGCCGCACACAAAAGCGCCCGCACCCAACCTTACGTCAATGTCAAAATCGAACCCGGAGTTGAGGATGTTCTTGCCAAGCAGCCCCAATGCACGCGCATCTTCTATCGCCTTGTAGAGCCTTTCAACTGCAAGGGGGTACTCGGCGCGGACGTAAACATAGCCTTGGGAAGCGCCCACGGCATAACCGGCTATGGTCATTCCTTCCAATAGTTTGTGCGGGTCACCTTCGATTGTCGACCTGTCCATGAAAGCTCCCGGGTCCCCTTCGTCAGCATTACACACGACGTACTTGGGGGAACCCTTAGCTTTGGCTGCAAATTCCCACTTAAGGCCGGTGGGAAACCCTGCGCCGCCACGGCCTCTGAGCCCGGATTTCTTAACAACATCGAGCACTTCTTCCGGTTTCATCTGCAAGGCTTTGGCAAGGCCGAAATATCCGTTCCGCGCAATGTACTCATTGATTGATTCAGGGTTGATTATTCCACAGTTTTCCAGCACTACCCTGGTTTGCTTGCTGAAAAACGGTATCTCTTCAAAGTCAACTATTGCTGCCTCAGTTTCAGGTTCCCTGTAAAGCAGCCTCTCAAGGACCCGCCCTTTAACCAGGTGCTCCTCGACAAGCTCGGGGACATCCTCTTCGTGCACCTGGCAGTAGAAAACACCTTCAGGATACACCATCATGTTTGGGCCAAAACGGCAGAAACCAAAACACCCTGTTTCGACCACTTTTACCTCTTTATCAAGGCCGACCCGGGCAATCTCGGCTTCCAAAGCTTCTTTGAGGACAATGCTGCCCGATGCATGGCACCCGGTACCTGAACATACTAGGATGTGACTTCTGTAAAACTCCATCAGGCCTCTCCTCTCTCACTCAGGAATTGTCTTCTACGTTCAGAATCCATTGGTCAATCGGCTTGTGGTTCACGATGTGAGACACCACAATCTGCCTTCCCCGGGAAGGATCGACGTTACCGTAAACTACTTTTGGCTGCCCCGGAATTTGAACTTCTACGATTGGCTCCTTGGCACAAAGCCCTACGCAACCGGTCTCAGTAATGGCGACGTCGAACTTCCTCCTTACCTTGAGCTCATCAATGATGGCAAGCATGGTTTCCCTTGCACCTGCCGCTATGCCACAAGTCCCCATCCCTACAACAATCCGGGGACTGCCCGAAGAAGTACGGAGCTGTATATCTTGCAGTGTTTCTTCCTTCAGGCGCTCAAGATCTTCCATTGATTTCATGGAACAAACCTCCCCTGTCGGGACGATAGCCTGCCAAGCTTAAACCGCCCCTCAGTTTCTCCTCGAACTTGAAAATAAAGGCCAACTGGCCTTCCCCTTCTGTACGGATTTGCCTTGTGTCCAAGTGGAAAACGCCTTCCGGTCCTTTGTACTCAAGAACCACATCTATCAACGGATTGCCTGCCACGAAAGAAACTAAGGTAGCTGATATGTCACCTAAAGGCTGCCTGTCAGGATGGCTCAGCTTGTAGCTGACGCTGACCTGAGTTCCGCCTGACTCGTTAGAGTCTATAGATACTGAACCGCCGGCCATGGCAGCTGCCTGTGCTACCAAGGGCAGTCCTAACCCTACTTTCTTGCTGTTTGATGAGGTGTAGAAAGGATCTAGGACACGAGCTTGCTCGCTGGAATTCATACCCTTGCCGTCATCTGAAACTGCTATTTGGAGAAGATCTGCTTCTTGATCCTCAATCACGCTCACCGTGATATTCCGGGCGCCGGCATGGGCACTGTTCTGCAAAAGATCAAGCAGGTGCAATGATAAGTCTATGATCCTGTCCACCTCCCAAACTCAAGCGAAACTCACGCCCAAACACCTGACCTGGGGAACTAGTCTCCGGCAACCTGGCTGGATTCAGCCTCTGCCTGTGCCCTGTAGAAACTGATGATTGACGGTATCTTGTCTTCTGTAACCCGTCCGTGAGTGTCTTTGTTGACCGTCATAACAGGCGCCAACCCGCAGGCACCCAGGCACCTGACCACTTCAATGGTAAACAGGCCATCCTCAGTGGTGTCTCCGGCCTTTATCCCCAGTTCCTTCTCGAGCCTTGCCAGCACTTCAGGAGCTCCCCTTACATAACAGGCAGTACCCTGGCAGATTGAAATCACGTACTTGCCCCTGGGTCTCTCCCTGAAAAGCGAGTAGAAGGTAATAACTCCATAAACCTCAGAAAGAGAGACGCCCAAGATCTCAGCGACCTTGACCTGAACGTCTTTGGGTACATAACCTAAACGCTCCTGTACATAGTGAAGTACCTGCACTAAAGCCCCGCTGTCGCCTTTGTGCTTCTGGATATATTGCTCTATATCCAAGTGAATTCCGGCACAATCACACTTGTGCTCTGTGTTTTCCGACATTGCTTCCCCTCCTTCCAGTGATATGCAAACAGTTCATGTTGAACTGAACTGCACAACCTTAGCTGATGGGACATCCGGACGACCCGCTCGCTGCAAAACCTGCTCAGCCAGCTTTACGGTAATCACTGCTTGTCATGAAGACTTTGATACAGCAGTCCGGACATCTCAAAGTTGCTCCGGGGAGTCCAAAGGACGGTCACCCCTTCTCTCCTCGCCCTTTCGCACGTTTCTTCCGGAACTTCACGTTGGCACACTAAGATGCATGCTAACTCTAAGAGGCTGGCAACAGCTACGATGTTCTCGTGTGTCTGCACAGTCAGCCAAACATAACCGGGCTTAGCATTGGCCATAACATGGGACAACACGTCACCTGAATAACCGCCCTTCGCAGGCCTCAGCCGCCCCTCTGTTGAAATGGCCCTTTCTACCAGGTCAAATTTGGAGATTAAGTCTTGTACCTGCATTGATTCTTCCTTTCTATGCCTCTTGGCTATTGTGTTCTCGCTCTCCCATGGCGGGAGGACGTATTCCTGCCAGGTCTTTCACTTCTTGCGCAAGGGATTCAAGACGCTGGCGTAACTTGAATATGCAATCTGATAAAGCGCCCCGCCCAAGAACTACATCTTCTGCAAACGCCCTGCATGTAGGGGCACCGCAGGATCCGCAATCCAGGCCAGGAAGCTCGCCTAACACCTTTTCGAGCTTGGTGAGCTTGTTCTTAGCTTCCTGGGCATCATCATCAAGTCTGAAGATAGGCCTGGGAAGGATATCCACACTCATCCAGAGTGCAGGATCGTCTGGCGAAATATCTGCGATAAGGGGGTTTGGCGGTGCTTCCAGGCTGGCTTGAGCCAGGGTGCTGAGCCTGGCCCTTGCCACAAACGGGTTAGATACTGCAAGGCAGCCGCCTACACACCCGCCGGAGCACGCCTGGGCTTCAACGAAATCAATGTCGTTCAAGACACCTTTTTCAAGCTCTTCGAACACTGAGGAAACATGCATAATCCCGTCTACTGCCAAACCTCTCAGGTTCAATGCCATCAATTCGCCGCCTGACCGGCCCCATCCGATTCCATATCCTGACGACACAGGAAACTCAGCTCCTGTTGTTACCTCAGATGCATGGCGTTTCACCCAGGCATAGGCCAGGTCCATGGAAATAACCGCATCCACCACCGACCTGCCCCTGCCCACAGGCTGTCTTGCTGCCGTGATCTTGGCAGGACACGGGGAGATAAACATTGCGGCAGGTGACTTCTCAGGATGCAGTTTCTTAGCCTTGTCTTTTGCCAGCCACGCAGCAATCTCCATGGGAGCCTCGCAAGGTATGAGATGTTTCAACAAGGATGGGTACCTCACTTGGATAAGCCTGAGCACTGCCGGGCAGGAACTGGAGATCAGGGGACGTGTTGACTTGTTTGCCTTGATATACTCCCTCATGGTGACCGTTACAAGATCTGCCGCAATAGAAACATCAAACACCTCATCAAATCCCCCGTCCACGCACAAGGCAGCTTTCACCACACCTGGGGTGATATTGGAAAACTGGCCATAGAAAGAAGGCGCTACCAGGGCTATCTTGAAGTCAAAGGTGTCCAGGATATCCCAATTGTCTGCAATTGCCACCTTAGCGTTGTTGGGACACCGCCTGATGCACTCGCCACAATCTATGCACCTGTCCTCCAGGATAAAAGCTTTGCCGTCCCTTACCCTGATCGCCTCAGTGGGGCAGCTTTTTATGCAGTTGGTGCATCCCTGGCACCTCTCAGTCTCGAGCCTTACAGAATGGAAATGCGGCAACGCGCTGGTTTCCTGTTTTCCAGGTAATACCCGGCATACCACATTAGTGCCTTTTCCCAGCTTTGAAATGATCTCCATAGAGTCGGAACAAGCTTTGGCGTTTGGCAGCCCCATTCCGGCTCCGTACCCCATTTCCTTCACATGGGTCGGAGCTGTTGAGTAGCCTTCGGTCATAGCCATTTCGATATCCGCAATTCCAGGACCAGTGTCGGTTACCACTATTTCCAGAGCACCGTCTTTCCAAAAGGTACTTACAGTGCCTTGGGAGGCATGGATCACGATATTCATAGCTAGCTCGTAAGCTACAATCAATGCACGTCGCGAGGCCTCAGGCGGGAAGCCTATGCTAAGCAAAGCACGCTTGAGTTTGGACGTCTCAGTTCCTACTGTGCTAAACTCACCATTGCTCACTGAGTACTCATATATAAGCCTTTCAGGAGCAGCTACGGCCATGCCCATTGCCTCCAAACCGTTCCAATCCACCTAAGACAACAGAAGCTACAACAGCTCCTGCAAGAGCGGTTATTAGTTGGGTCACAGTCAATGATGTGTAGGCAGGCGCAGGAACCTGGGTTCCCTGTGCTATCAGATACTTTATTCCAAGGGTCATCACTGCGAATTTCCCAAGAGCAGCGAGCCCCATTGCGAGATACCTGTTGAACCTGTGGAGAAATCCCGAAACAAGCGCCAGGGTTGCGTTACCGGCCATTATAACCGGTACTGCAGGGGCGAACCCCATTATCCCTGTGATAAGCGCAATCCACGGGGTCAAGAGTCCTACCAAAACACCACTGACAGGGCCAATATATATCGACGCCACATACAAGATCGCGTTTATACCTGGGCCTGTGATGGGTTGGCGCAAATTGAGGGCTTGGAAGGCAATAGCTACGCCGGCGATAACTGCAGTTCTAACAATAGTCCGTAAATCCATGTTCAATATGGTGACTCCCTCTCCCCCACGCTCATACTGCAGCATGGCAATGAAGTTTTGGTCCTTAGGACTAACTTCTTATGTTTTACGGTACAAAAAATTGCAGGAAGAGGTGTTAGCTGCGATGTGGAGTGTGTAACACTATTCTTACTTGTTACTACAACGTTGCTGCGATGGTTATGTGAATGCCAACTTCCCGTTTGTGATGATTCTCACTATCACGGCTAATTCTACCACAAAGCATGGTGTAACTCAATCAAGAAACACCGGGTAACCCGAACCGCTTCACACTGTTGGAGAGGTCCGCCTGGCGTGCAAGAATCCCGCATGATGCACTGCCAGAACAAGCACGAAAGCAATGATATACAATGACCATAGGGTCCGGACCGGAGTAAAGAACATCAGGATATTCTGTACCCGGGCCGCCATCACTATGGCAGGTAAGAAAAACATCTGAGGCCCAACACCTAGTACGCCCGATGAGAACTGTCCCTGGGCTAACTGAAACATAACAAGGGCAAAGCTGACTATCGCAAAACTGTTGCCCGCCAGTATAGATTCGGTCTTGGATTTAGTCCACTTGGCTGATAGGCGTCCGGCGAAGAACCAGTAAAGGTAAAACAAGGCGCTGAAAAGGGTAATGATCGCACCGTGCCAACCAAGCTTCATCATCGCGCGGTCGAGTAAATAGCCAAGCACAAACGGAGACATTGCCAACAGGTGGATCTGGGGTTTTCTCATAAGACTCCCCTCTCTCCCGGATATTTGGGCAAGTCAAAACAAGGCCTGCTTTTACCCCCTGTACAGCCCCTCAGCCCTGGTGATATCCATTACAAAAATAATCCCTGCACCTGGCTTATCTATATCCAACTTATTCTTTACTGAGTTCACGATAGCATCAGTCTTATCTGTTCTCGAGATGATTAGGATAATGTCTTTCTCAGGTTCAATCTGGAGATTGAACAGCCTTTGTTTTTCCTGACTGGCCGCACCCCTGCCATGTATGATGGTGCCTCCTGTAGCACCTGCAGATTTTGCAGCTTCCAGTACCTCATCTCTTGAGCCTTTGGGTACAACAACGAAAATGGCTTCACAATCCAAATCGTTCACACCTTCCTTTTTCTCTTTGGGAGAAATAGCTTGTGAACCATCAATCTTCGAGGCCAAATACTTTACCGGCATGGAAAACGCGATACCGCGGTGGGGTTTATTCAGGCCCAATTTCCTGATTACTTCATCATATAACGCATCTTCCATAGATTCATCTATGGCCGCCAGGAAAATTTCCTTGCGTGTATCCAGGATGCCCAGCAGATTCAACATATCACTGGATACGGTACCCCGTCCTAAGAAAACAGTGCCGCCCTCGCCTCCTAAGTTCCTGTATATCTCGAACATCTTGCTTCCCTTGCCGAAGTCCAGAATGGACCAAAACAGGAGCTTTCCATCTCTTGGAGAGTCCATGGCTAATTGCCCTCCTCTCTGAGTTGAGTGCTTGAGGCCCTTCTTTCCGCTGATTGAACCAGGGCCCCTAGAACCTGTATAGTCACCAGTGGCATCATAGCTACCATAGCGATGACTCCAAATCCGTCAACCATCACACTTGCCGTGGGAATGGCGCTTGCAGCCCCCTGTGCAAAGGCCAAGACAAACGTTGCTGTCATAGGCCCTGAAGCTACGCCTCCTGAATCAAAAGCTATACCCACAAAAATAGGAGGCACTCTGTAAGATAAGATTACCCCTAAAGCAAAACCAGGCAACAGCAAATGCCACAACTTGAGTTGCGGTATCATGATCCTAAGCATTGACAAACAAACCGCAAGGGCAATACCTGCTGACAACGCTACCAAGATCACTTTTCTCCTAATCCTGCCTGCGGTAACCTCTTCTATCTGTTCGGTCAACACATGCACTGCGGGCTCAGCCAAAACAACCACCATACCCAAGATGAAACCAATTACAGGTAGGAACCATCTATGATTAGCCGCTATATACTCGCCCATGTACCTCCCGACTTCCATGAACCCGGCATTCACCCCGGTTAAGAACAAGACAAGCCCTATATATGTGTACAACAGACCTTTCAGGATTGAACCCCTGGTCCTCTTGTTCAACTTGAACGATTTCCAATCAAAAATCAGAAACAGAATAGTGAGGGGCGCCAAAGTGAAAACGGAATCTCTTATCATCTGCGGGAACAAGCGCACATAAGGCGCAAGTATCCCTACGTTTGGCACGAAAGGATCCGCCGCCTCTTGAATATTTCTGAGGCCCATTACAATACTCATTATCATGATGGCGAAAATCGGCCCAGCGGAAGCTTGGCCTACCATGCCGAAACTGTCTTCTTCGAAGGTGTCTCCGCCCTTCAATTGAGACACGCCATAACCCAAGGCCAGGATAAAAGGTGTTGTCATTGCCCCTGTAGTAGCTCCTGACGCATCTACCGAAATTGCCAGGAACTCCTCTGAAGTCTTGAGTCCAAGCAAGAAGATAAATGAATAAGCTATTGTGAACACAACGTTTAACGGCTTTGAATACAGTATCCTCAACAATCCTACCGCAACCATTATTCCCACACCGGCCGAAACTACTATCAAGACAAGGGAACTGGGTATGACGCCTCCAGAGGCCAGCCCCACTTGATCCGCTAGGATCTGCAGGTCAGGCTCGGCAACGGTAATGAGAAACCCCAGCGAAGCGCCGAGGATACCTACCAACCACGGATTATTTGATTTGGCGAGAGCATGTCCCATGAGGTTCCCAATAGGCTGGACACCTAAGCCTGCACCAAACAGGAATATCCCAAGTCCTATTGTCACGACCACGGCGCCTATTATGAACCGGATGAGGAGAGTGCTTTCTATGGGTACCACCGTCAGACTTAGTATGATAACGATAATCGCTATGGGAAACACCGATAACGATACCTCTTTCAATCGTTCCAGCAGTATGTTCAAGTAATCTCTCCTTTCCGCATCCACATATTACGCACACCGGCGTCACGAACCTCACATACTCCAGTTGTTTGGTATGTAAGCGCACACACTATCACCATTTCATCATACTATTGAAACCTGGACAAGGCAATCTATCAGCCTTGAACCTGGGGTAACGCTGGCAATACATAAGCAAAAGCCCCGCCGCCACCGCGGCGGGACTTGCTTTTTCCATTGGTTCTCCTATTGGGCCATGAACATCTCTATGTCGTCATCAACTGTACCGGTGCCTGAGATACCGAAGTTCTCCACAAGCACCTTGGCAACATTGGGTGACAGGAATGCGCGTTGGTAATGGTGATGAACAAGCTGTTGAGTGCCTGATAATTAAGATCCTCGAGCTTGCTGACATCGATCTTCCCTTTGACGACGATATCCGAAATTCCCTTAAGTGTGTAAATCAGGAGGTCTTGAAGTTTTGCCACTTCCTCGTTCTTGCCACAAACACCTCTTACAGTACAACCTGTGTTTCTAGTGGTCTCTTGGCACTGATAACAGAACATACCCATGCTCTTTCCTCCTTTGTTCTCCTATGAGTCATCTCTCTCTGCTTTGTATAGCCTAGAGATGGATGAATGATATTAGAACCAATTGTCTGGATGCTTTTCTTGTTTGGTAACTGGGGATATATAGATTAGGAGTGAACTGAACAATCAAGTCAAATGGCGTCTTATGTAATTTGGTGGCCCGGTGATCCCACAGCTAACCGGAGCTTTGCAGGGCTCCATGGAGGCTGTAAGGCAGTCACGCTTCTACTCTAAGACAAATCCCTTAAAGTCGACTTTGTCACAATCGCCCGTGTAAACCTCCAGATGAATCAGGCCCAGGTCATGCAAACCCAGGTTAGTTTCAAGAGAGCTAAGCGTTCGGGCTTCGCCGTTGATTTTGACGTAAGTGAGGGAATTCACTTCGCTTTTGTATGCGGTCAGGCTAAGTGGCCTCTTGGCGTTGTTAAACACCCAGAAATCCATGATCTTAATATCCTGCTTGTCATGTTTGGTGTAATTAGCGAACACTTTGAAACCGCGGGTCGGCGGGTAAGCTAAAGTCAGTTTGTCACTGGGAACACTTGTCACTGCTTTTTGACTGGAGAAATCCAATTGGCATTTGCCCCCGGCCCAAACGGTTCTGGGACAAAAGTGGGCAAACAGTAAGCCAGCTTCGTAGATGTGTCCGAGATTTCCGAGGTGCAATCCGTCTGGAATTAACTGGAGGAGGCTATACGAACTGTGCTGCAGGAACAGCTCGGTATATTTGTTCACGTCAATCAATTCCAAACTGTACGATCCTGCGATTTCCCTCTTGACCTCGTTTGCGATTGAGTTAACTGATTCGCCGGTCCGCAGCGGGTAGAACCTCGTAAAATCGCTATGCACGCCTGGTTCTACGACTGCCTGGGTGGTTAGCAAGAACGGCTGGATGCCCTTTTCATAGAAGCGCTCCACCATCTCAATGACATCTTGCTTGAAACCTGCGCGATAAGCTTTGGCTGATGAATAGATCAGGCGATCATTGATGCCATAGCCGATACCAACCATCTTCACGTCGGCATAAACTGATGTATGTCCCCATTCCCTCTCGAAATTGTCCAGGGCCCACTTGATGTACATCCCGGTATGGCCAGCGTTGTATATCCTCAAGATGCTGTTGCCTGTTGCTTTCCGCAGATGTGCTTCCAGCAGTCTCGGAAAAGCATTAGGGTCTTGGTTGTCCCTTCGCTCTGCCGTCAAGTGCTGGATGCTGTTGTCTGTCCCAAAACCATCCACAGTGCTGTCTCCTGCAATGGCCACAGGGAATTTCTCACCGCTTAACCACGCGGCCCATGCATCGTTTAGTGTGTACAGTCGCGGCATGTGAAACGTCACCTCTAGCATCTGGGCTTATGACCTAGGTAATATCTGCAAAGATCTCATGTATGTTGCCATCAGGGTCTGCAAACAGTGCCGTTCTCTGATTTCCCCCTGTCAAACAAATCAATCGAGTTCTGGGCGTGCCAGATCTGGCCGGTCTGGCACGCCCTCCAATTCTTCATCAGATAGACCTAGACCTCTTGTCTCTCAAAGGCAAATATCCCAACACTCAAGAACAACACCGTTGAAACCAATGCGGACAGAAGCGCCGGAAATGCCTCTGACAAAGACATAGAGCCGGACAACAGGGAATGTGGATACCCAGTGAGGCTGCCCGGGCAGAAGCGGCTCAGTTTCTGCGAAAACGCGGGTAAGAGCGAACTGAGAATGAGCAGGCCCACGCTAACCCCTCCTGCGGCCACCTGCGTCTTCATAACCGCGCTGGCACCTACAGTAAACCCTATAACGTAGATAACATATACAGCAAATACCGAAGTGGCCTGCAGTGAAAGGGCCACGGAAGCCGTCCCGAAAAGTATCTTTGTATATATGCAGCAGGCCAGATACGCCGGAATCATGGACAATAGCACCAGCAAGACGGCAGCGCCGAACTTGGCGATAACCCAAGCTGTTCTGGACACCGGCTTAGACAGAATCATAGTAGCTGTACCCCTGTGCTTCTCCTCGGCCACTCTGCCCATGAACATCAGGATAACAGCGATAATCCCTATCTGATTCAAATTCTTGAAAAACTGGTCAAAAGCATCTATCCAACTCATCTCGGGCACAACGATTTCCATGTTGCTTAAGCCTGCCAAAATATCTGGCAGCAGCTTCGTTATTACCGGGCTGGCGAAACCGAAAACCAGAAAAAGCAGGGGGATAACGTAGATCTTGTAGGTCTTAAGTATCTCTGTCACCTCTTTGCGAAACAGTACCCTAGCTCCCATCAGGTTTCACCAACTTCACGAAAATCTCTTCCAAATCAGGTTCCCGGCTTTCCATGCGGATGATACCCACCCTGGTTTCAGCTAAGAGTTCCGGAAGACCTCTTGCGGCTTTTTCAACTTCTGATGCTCCAAGTTCAAGCACATTCCCCCTGACCTCAATGCGCTCACACCAGTGAACCTCTCCCAGTTTCCTAACCAGATCGTCCGGCACTTCTGTAACTTCAATTTCAACTGTGCGTCCTCCGTATTTGCGTCGCAACTCAGCAATGTCACCTTCTGTGATGAGTTCACCACGGTCGATGATAGCCACCCGGCTACAAACACGTTGTACATCGGCCAGGATGTGACTGGAGAAGAAAACAGTAACCCGGTCCTTGAAGGCGTTGATGCTGTCCAGCACTTCCTTACGCCCGATTGGGTCCAATGCGGAAGTAGGTTCATCCAAGAACACCACTTCCGGATCGTTGATCAGGGCCTGGGCCAAACCGAGCCGTTGTTTCATACCCCGTGAAAATCCGCCTATCCTATTCTTCTCCTTGTGCAGACCTACCAGCTCAAGCAGCTCTTCAATCCTTCTGTTCAGTTTCGCAGAACCCAGGCCGAATAACTCTCCAGCAAAACGCAGGTACTCCCGGGCAGTCATCCAGTTGTAAAACACAGGCACATCCGGCAAGAATCCTACTCTCTGTAGGTAGCTCCGGTCTTCCCTTATGCTCCTTCCCAGCACCCGGACATCCCCCGCTGTGGGTTTGGCCAGTCCCAGCAGCACCCGGAGGGTGGTGGTTTTCCCGGCGCCATTCCGGCCAAGAAAACCAAAAACCGTTCCTTTGGGAACATGAAGAGTCAGCTCGTTTACCGCCGTCACCGGGCCGAACTTCTTGGTAAGTCTGTCGATCTCGACAGCTGCCATGCTCTCCCTCCTACTCTTCCTTCCTACCGAGTACTAGGTAAACGATTGGGCCCAGATACTGTAGAACAACAATCGCAGCTCCCCACAACCATTTCTTGCTTCCCGGCATGTCTTTTCTCTTCGTCAGATCTATAAGCGCTATCACTATCAGTGCCAGGTTGACCAGAAACAGGGGAAGCAAGAGCGGCCAGGTTTCCCACAACATTTCCATGGGTTCGCACCCCCTAAGATTTAGTAGATAATGAAGAGTCCAGAACACGGCCTCTCAAGCCAGGAATTTCCTAGCATTCCCGGCATCTCATGATTCTCAGCATCACGCCGCCAAGGTAAAGGGTAGAGGCAACTGTAAGGGTAAGACCGAGCGCAGCCTGGATGAACTCACTATTTGTGAGGGTTTTTGTGAATAGGGCGATGCCTAGAACTAAGGCCGTCAGAAAAAACATACAGAATGAGATAGAAACCGCTACCGCGGTTCTACAGTTGCGTTCGATGACGCTTTCTCGGTCGCTGAACGCCTCAGGGCGAACGTCGTCATATGCCTTGCGCCAGATATAGACGCTGGCCATCCTGCCAAGATACTCCCAGCCAAATTCCTCGTAAATGGCGCGGTAATCCTTTCTGGGCGCAGCTTGTAGGTGTAGACATAGCGATACTTCCGCGGGGTACCCCGCTTGAAAACCATAAGAAACGAACTCCATTGAGTGATGCGATCAACATGCCATCCTTCAGAGGCCATCTGCTCCAACCATCTTTCGAAACCGGCCGGAACAACATTGCGGAATCCTGGCAACCAGACTGTTCTCTTGTCTTTCATAGCAGCACCTCCGCGTGTTGATACAGTTCAGCAATACGTGCCGCTTCCTCGCGCAAAATCCGGGTGCCCGTTTCAGTTATGAGGTACGTCTTGCGGCGGTTTTCCTCTTTGACAGGCTCAATCAAACCGTCACGTTCAAGTTTGCTTATACTGGAGTAGACCGTCCCAGCTCCGAGAACAATGCGTCCGGCGGTTAATTCGTTGACATGTTGCATGATCCCGTAGCCATGGCGCTCTTCCCGTAAAGAAAACAAGATGTAAAACATGGTTTCACTCATGGGAACATACCGCCTGCGAATCTTGTCAAAGATCACCTTCTGTCTCCCCTCAAGCCTACTCCACACTATGATATATCACATCATGTTATACCACAACGTGATATATTCAGTCAACGGCCATATCTCACCTTACCATCAGGCTGTCAAGAGAAGCTTCCGTATGAGGTCATGTATGTTCCTGCCTTCAGCTTTAGCGCGGAGAATTGGCCCATAGAGGACTCAACTTACCCCATGGAGAACTTCTCAAAAAGGCAAAAGCAACCAACACATACCCGCTTGAAACCGGAATCAACGGGAACAAAGGAGGGAGCACCTTGTTTTCCAAGGTTCCTATAACATTCGACAGGTACTTGCTGTATGAAGAGATCAAACAATACCTTGAAAATGTAGCAGCCGCATATCCTGACTTATGCAGCCTAAGTTCCATCGGAAAAAGCTATGAAGGACGGGACATCTGGCTGCTTACCATCACCGCCGGTGGAGAGGCAGCACCGTCTGAGAAACCCGCCATATACGTTGACGCAAACATCCATGCAGGAGAAGTCACTGGGAGTATGGCAGCCCTGTACCTCATAGATTACCTACTCGGGAAATACGGCACAGATGATGAAGTCACCCATCTACTGGACAGGCTGACTTTATACGTGCTTCCCCGGGTCAACCCTGATGGGGCAGAACTTTACCTGACAACGCCCCACATGCTTAGAAGCAGCGTAAGGATATGGCCTGATGATGGAATACAAGACCTTCCAGGGCTTCACCGGGCTGACATCAACGGCGATGGCAAAATCCTTGAGATGAGAATCAGGGATGACAACAAAGGCGAATGGAAAGTCTCCTCGAAAGATCCCCGTCTGATGGTTCCCAGACAGCCTGGTGAAAGGAAAGGGCCCTTCTACCGGATTTATCCTGAAGGATATATAAAGGACTATGAAGGTGAGCCGGTAACGGTGCACAAGACGCCTTGGGGCTTGGACCTGAACCGGAATTTCCCGTCTAATTGGGAGCCCGGCGTGCCAGGCGGCGGGGAGTTCCCTGCAGGGGAGCCGGAAACCCATGCGTTAGTGCAATTCATAGTAAATCATCCTAACATCGGCGCTATTCAAGCCTTGCACACTGCAGGAGGCTTCTTCTTCAGGAATCCGTGCAAGTACGAAGAAAGCAAAATGGACCCTCAAGACCTGATAGCTACCAAAGCTATTGCCCGCCAGGGTACCAAGGTCACCGGCTATCCTGATGTCAAGTCCCCGAACAGTTCCACCATGAACGAATGGGCTTACGAGCACAGGGGCATAATCGCTTACACCACCGAACTCTGGAACCGTTATGAACGCGCCGGGATCGATCTTGAGGTTGCAAGGGAGAAGTCTGATCCTGAGAAGTTTCCGGATGAGTTCGAAAAGATGTGCCTAAAGTTCTTGGAGTGGAACGACCGTGAGCTGTCGGGCAAGGGGTTCATAGACTGGATGCCTTTCGAACATCCCCAGCTGGGTACAGTTGAAATCGGAGGCTGGGACAGAAAATTCTGCGCCCAGAACCCACCTCCTCACTTATTAGAAGAAGAATGCCGCAGAGCTGCCCAGTGGATTATGCAGCACGCAGCAGCTTTACCGTGGGTCAACATAACAGACACTAGAGTCCAGGATATCAGTGGTAGCCTGAAAAAGGTGACTGCTTTGATAGAAAACTGGGGCTATTTGCCTACAAGCATTACCAACAAGGCTGCACAACTCAAGGTTGTTGAAAAGGACACTGTTGAGCTCAAGGCAGGCCCAGGAGTAGAGATAACCGGTAAAGCAAAACACGAAACAGACTTCCTGGAAGGGTACGTCAGCGGAGCAAAGGGCCCTGCCAAGTCGACAGTCCAGGTCTCATGGGTGGTAAGAGTGTCTCCGGACCACACCCCTCCTCCCTGTGTGACTGTTGAATACAGGAGCCAAAGGGGCGGGGTAGTGAGAAAAGCACACTGCCTTGCCTAAGAAGACGGCTCAGAAAAGGCAGCTAACAAGGTCCTGCAAGATCCTGAACAACAAGAGTCGTGAGTTAGCCACCTATCTCACGACTCATCTGTTTTCATCAGCCAAGCGAGGCAATCCGAGGCCGGTGGTGTTATCCAGACTCTAGGTCTTCTCCAATTACTATGATCTCAGGTTCCAGTACAACCCCGTAATTCTCGTAGACCTTTTGTTTTATGATATCCATGAGGGTAAGCACATCCTTTGCAGTAGCGCCGCCGTGGTTTACGATAAAGCCTGCATGTTTAGGCGAAACCATAGCGCCCCCGCACGAAAACCCTTTGAGCCCCAGTTCTTCTATCATAGCGCCAACGTACCTGCCGGTCGGCCTTCTAAACGCGCTCCCTGCAGAAGGCATATCCAGCGGCTGCTTCTCTTCCCTTTGCTTTAGGTGTTCCATCATCACCTGCCGGATTCTATTCTTGTCTCCCGGCTCAAGTACTATTTCCACATTGAGAATGAGAAGATCGTCCCTGGACAAGAACAAAGAGTTCCTGTATGAAAACTGTGCTTCCTCACTGGAAATCCATTGGGTTGTGCCGTCGGTAGTTGCCACTTCAGCCCTTCTTACCAAGGAGCCTATGTCGCCGCCATAAGCTCCGGCGTTCATTGTAACGGCTCCGCCCATACTCCCTGGGATCCCCACTGCAAACTCCAAGCCCGATAATTCGTAGTCCACACTGGCTTCAACAATCGTATGAAGCAACGTTCCGGAACTAACCATGAGGCTCTTGGAACCGTTCCTTTCGATCCCTGTGTATCCTGAAGCTAGTTTGATTATGCAGCCCCGCACGCCGCCATCCCTGACGAGCAAATTGGTCCCGTTGCCAATGGTGTGACAGGGCACATTAAGCCGTTTACACATTAACCAGGCGTTGATAGCATCATCACGGGTACCGGGAATGACGAGGAGGTCACATGGCCCGCCAATACGGAATGATGTGTGGTTTGACATCGGCTCGGAAAAAAGCACTTGAGAGTTGGTTAAGGAAGACGCAATCTGCTCATAAACCGCACTGGAATCAGCACTTCCACCGCCCATGGCCGCTCCTCCTCTCTCACTAAACTATGCTCCCTTATCATGATAGTAGTTTGTCCCTTAATATTGTATTGACCTTGGCCGGGTTAGCTTTCCCTTTGGTATGTTTCATAACCTGTCCAACCAAGAATCCAACGGCTTTAGCCTTCCCCGCCTTTATTTCTTCAACCACCGATGGGTGCGCAGCGATAACCTCATCTACAATCCTTGCAATGCTCTCGTCATCTGAAATCTGCTCCAAACCGCGCTCTTTAACTATTGTACGCGGATCCTGCCCGGTCTCAATCATAATAACCAGTACATCTTTAGCTATCTTTCCGCTGATGACGCCTTTGTTAATAAGTTCGAGCATTGATACAAGATATTCAGGACTCAAGGGGATGTTTTCATACGGTATGTTTTCCGCCTTCATGTACCCCAGCAGTTCAACCATTATCCAGTTAGAAGCAGTCTTGGGATCTGCGCCAAGGGAAACGCATGCGTCAAAAAACTCTGCCAGTGAAGGATCAAGGGTAAGCACTCGTGCATCATACTCGGGAAGGCCAAGTTCGTCTACGTAATAAGAGACAATCTCATCGGGAAGTTTGGGCATTTCGTTTCTCACTTCTTCAATGAACCCCTGGCTCAGCTCCAGCCTGGGCAAGTCAGCATCAGGGAAATACCTGTAGTCATCGCTTGATTCTTTGGTACGCAGCACTCTGGTAACTTGTTCAGTTTCATCCCAATGCCTGGTCTCCCTGACAATCTGCCCGCCTTGTTCCAGCACCTGTGCTTGCCGTTGGAACTCATATGCCAGCGCTCTCACCACTGCCCTGAACGAACTCAGGTTCTTCATTTCCACGGGGGCCCCAGGCACCTGGCTGCCTTTCCTTCTTACAGATATATTGCAGTCAACCCTCATAGAGCCTTCTTCCATCTTCACATCTGAAACACGGGCAAACTTGAGCAGCCCCTGGAGTTTCTCAAGGTATTGCCTTGCCTCTTCAGGCGACGATATGTCAGGCTCAGACACTATTTCAATGAGAGGCACTCCGGCCCTGTTACAGTCCACCAGTGAATACTCAGCCGTTATGATCTCGTCTCCGGCGTGAACCGACTTGCCTGCGTCTTCTTCAATGTGAACCCTGTTTATCCTGATTTTCTTGCGCGGGTCGTCTATCCAGATGTACCCGCCTTGTGCAATGGGTTCATAAAACTGGGTAACCTGATACCCCTTGGGGAGGTCGGGGTAGAAGTAATTCTTGCGGTCAAACTTGCTGACAGGATTGATAGAGCAGTTAAGCGCTATTGCCGCCCTGGTAGCGAGCCGCACTGCTTCCATGTTAGCCTGGGGCAAAGCTCCGGGCATTCCAAGGCACACAGGGCATATGTTTGTGTTGGGCGGGTCCCCGAACCGGGATGAGCACCGGCAGAACAACTTTGTATCAGCGGCTAACTCTACGTGAACTTCCAGCCCAATCATCATTTCATATTGATTAGTCAACCAACTCACACTCCCTGACAGGGTTTAGCTTGCGCCGCATAGAGCTGACCTCTTCACGGATCCCTGCCTCGATTTCTTGCTCTAATAAATAGCCTGCCTTGAGTACAGCCGGCTCGTCAAAGGGTTTGCCTATTATCTGCAAACCGCATGGGAGAGCTGCACCGTCACAATCCACAAATCCCATGGGCATGGAAAGGGCGCACAAGCCCGCCATGTTGACTGGAATCGTGATCAGGTCGGCAAGGTACATGGTGAGCAGATCCTCAATCTTCTCGCCTATCTTGAACGCAACATCAGGAGAGGCGGGAGAGACGATTAGATCAAAATTATCAAAGGCTTTTTCAAATTCACGTTTGATAAGGGTCCTTACCCTGGCTGCTCTCATGAAATACCGGTCTTTATTCCCGGAGTCAAGCACAAAAGTACCCAGGAGTATCCGCTTAACGACTTCCTTTCCAAGCCCCTCTCCCCGGGACTTGGTGTACATCTCATCCAGTGTCCCTGCAGGAGCCCTTCTGCCAAACCTCACCCCGTCAAATCTCGACAGGTTAGACGAAGCTTCGGCTGCTGCAATCACATAGTAAGCTTCAACTGCATGAGCTACAGGAGGTATGCTCATCTCTTCAACTATCATTCCCATGTCTTCCATAGTGCTGAGGGTGTTGTCGAACAGCTCCCTTACCTGGGCAGACACGCCATTCAGCAATTCCCTGGGGATACCTACCCGCAGCCCTCTGACGCTACCTTCCAGGCGCTTAGTGTAAGCTGCCGGCTCTCCCGCTGCAGACGTGGCATCAAGGGGATCATGTCCGGCGATAGCTTCCAATAGCAGGGCACAATCCCACACAGTCTCCCCAAAAGGCCCTACTGTATCCAACGATGAAGCATACGCTGTGACTCCGTAACGGGATACAAGCCCGTAGGTAGGCTTTAGGCCACAAACCCCGCTAAAGCTTGCAGGCTGCCTTATTGAACCCCCGGTATCTGTCCCCAAAGCCAGAGGCGCCATTCCCGCGGCGACCGCCGCGGCAGATCCGCCGCTTGATCCACCTGGAACCCGCCTCAAGTCCCAGGGGTTACGTGTGATCCCGTAAGCAGAAGTCTCAGTGGAAGAACCCATGGCAAATTCGTCCAAGTTTGTCTTCCCGACGATAACCGCACCTTGATCGCGCAGCAGTTTGATCACTGTAGCGTCATAAGGCGAAATCCAGTTCTCCAGGATCTTGGAACCGCATGTGCACCTGGCGCCTTTGACGCAGATGTTGTCTTTGATAGCAACGGGCAGTCCCGCCAAAGGCCCGGGAGAATCGCCTTCCCGGAGCAGGGCATCTACCCTGGATGCATCCATGCGTGCCGTTGGTTCCAGAACGTCAATAAACGCATTGATTTCAGGATCTGCTTCCCTTATCGCATTGAGGTAACATTCCAGCACCTCAGTTGCGGAAATTTCACCTGATGTTATGTACTTCAGAATGTCCCTTACGGGCATACCCCATATTTCCATTGCCAGACACCTCTTTTGACTAAACGCCTTGAGATTCCCTCGGCACCTTGAAATAGCCGTTATGGACCGAAGGTGCGCATTCCATTACCAACTCCCGGCAGAGGCTTTCATGGGGAACATCCTCAGCCAGGTCTACGGGCGCTTCACCCAAAGTAAAGCTAGGAGGCACACCTTCTACATCAACCTCAAACAGTTTGTTTATACGTGCCAAGATTAGCTCAAGTTCCCCGGCTACAACCTTTTCATCTTGCGGGTCTATGTCTATCCTGGCAAGATGAGCAATCCGCTTAACGTCAATCTCCATCTACAGAACTCCTTCCATGGACCAGGTCAAGAAATTCATCCTCTGTCAGTACACGAACTCCAAGTGCCCTTGCCCTATCCAGCTTGGAACCTGGAGCGCTTCCGGCTACCAGTGCAAAAGTATTGCGCGACACAGAAGAAGACACTTTCCCGCCTAAGCGTTCTATATGCTCCTTAGCTTCATGACGGGTCATACTGCTCAAGGTTCCGGTGAGAACCAGAGTCTTACCTGACAAAGGCCCCGCTTGATCCTGATAAGTCTGGACTTTCAGGGCTGCTTCAACCCCTGCGCTCCTAAGCTTACCTATCATTTGCTTTACAGAATCCTGTTTGAAAAACATCACAACCGCCTTGGCAGTCTCAGGGCCTATTTCTTCGATCATCATAAGGCGTTCCTCTGTAGCATTCATGATCTCATCAAGGCTTTGAAGGTGCCCGCTGATAAGATCTGCCGTGCGCAACCCCACATGCCTTATACCAAGGGCATAAAGGAACTTATGGAGCCCCCTGGACTTGGATGCCTCTATGGCCTCAGTCAGGTTCTGGGAAGACTTCTGCCCCATTCCGGGCAACTTAGCTATATCCTCCTGGGTGAGGCTGTACAGGTCACCGGCGTCTTTAACCAGCCCCGCTTGGAGAAGCGATTCTATAAGCGCAGGTCCCAGTCCTCTTATGTCCATGGCATCCCTTGAACAAAAATGAATCAGTCTTTCCTTTATCTGAGCAGGACATGAGAAATTCAGGCACCTGTGGGCAACCTCTCCCGGCGGCCTCACCACAGGGGAACCGCATGACGGGCATTCCCCAGGCATGGAAAACTGTTTCTCTTCCCCTGTCCGCCTTTCCTGGAGTACAGCTACTACTTCAGGTATTATGTCCCCTGCCTTCTGCAGTATCACAGTGTCACCTATGCGTACATCCTTTTCCCTGACAAGATCTTCATTGTGCAGCGAAGCCCGGGAAACCACTGACCCCGAAACGGTAACCGGTTCAAGCATGGCGATAGGTGTGAGCACGCCGGTCCGCCCTACCTGAACGATAATGTCATTCACTTTGGTCTCAACTTGTTCCGAAGGAAACTTAAAAGCAATCTGGGATCTGGGAGAGTGGCCTGTAGCCCCAAGCGCTTGAGCGATGCGGCGATCCTGGACTTTAACCGCCATGCCGTCTATATCGTAAGGCAGTGTATGCCTGCTTTCTTGCCAGCCGGAAACCACTTCAATCACTTCGTCAATGGACCGGCAGTAGTGATAAACCGGCACAGGGAACCCCAGGGTCCTTAGAAGTTCAAGACAAGCTGTCTCGTCCTGGGGCATCTGGAGATCCCCCCGCAAATCCCTGATTTCGTAAAACAAAGCCCGCAACGGCCTGGAAGCTGTCACCTTAGGATCAAGCTGCCTCAGGGATCCGGCAGCAGCGTTGCGGGGGTTGGCAAACAGGGGTAAGCCGTTTTGTTCTCTCTCTTCATTGAGTTTCCTGAAATCTTCTTTTGGCAAGTACACTTCGCCGCGGACTTCAAGATACTCAGGCGTCCCTCCAGGTATACCACGCAGCACCAAAGGCACTGACTGTATTGTCCTCACGTTGGCAGTGACGTCCTCACCTGACAGCCCGTCTCCCCGGGTGAGGGCAAGAGTCAAGCTCGCGTTTTCATACCGGAGGATCACTGAAAGCCCGTCTATCTTGGGTTCGACTACGTAGTCAAGTTGAGGCGCCCCTGAAATCTCCCTGGCCCTCCTGTCAAAAGCACTGAGTTCCAGTTCTGAAAAGGCATTGGCAAGGCTGAGAACTGCCCGGGTATGGGGTACGGACCTGAATGCTGAAGACACCTGCCCGCCTACACGCTGGGTCGGCGAATCGGGAGTCATGAGTTCAGGATACTGCGCTTCTAGTTGTTGAAGCCGCCTGAACAACTTGTCGAACTCGGCGTCGCTGATAACAGGGTCGTCAAGCACGTAGTAGCGGTACTCATGTTCCGTTATCTGCCGCCTGAGCTCAGAAATCTCCCTGGCAGCTTCCTCTTTGGCAGTTTTCTCGTTGCCAGCTTTCTCCCTGGAAAAGGCATCGCTCATACTGCCTTCTACCCCCTCTATAGTTCATCCCAGTCAAAAGCCTGAAACTCAAGAAGGTCTTGGGGAATCTCCTTAATGAACCTGGAAATCCCTGTCAGGTAGGTGTCGTAATACGAATCCCTGTAGGCAGCAAGTGTAAAGTACAGGATCTCCTTGGCCCGGGTCATACCTACGTAACACAGGCGGCGCTCTTCTTCGATCTGGTTGTCGTCACCGATAGACCGGGCATGGGGCAGGAGCCCCTCCTCCATACCAACCATGAAAACCACATCGAATTCAAGCCCTTTAGCCGCATGAAGCGACATCATCACGCATACGTCTTTGTTCTCGTCATACATATCTTGGTCGCTTGCAAGCGCTTGATTCTCGAGATAATCGTAGAGGGTTTCGCCTCTTGACGCAGACAGCCTCATTGAAACCAGGAGTTCCTGCAGGTTTTCAAGCCTGGCCTCATTCTCCGGTGAGTCAACGCTCAGGAGGCGCCGCGTGTATCCGGTATTCTCAAGTATATGGGCCATCATCTCGTGGGTGGGTATGTTTTCCACATCAGAGACGTCTTTCAGGATAATCCCCAACTCCTCAGCTGCTGCCTTTTGCGGGCCGGTCAACCTGGGAATATCCGGCGCCTTGCACAATGCATCGATAATACTCAAACCGTTTTGTTCAGCGTAATCCATTATCCTGCGCACACTGGCAGGGCCAAGCCCCCTGGGCGGCTCATTGATTATCCGTTCCAGGGAAATGTAGTCGTTGGGATAAGCTATCAACCGGAGATAGGCGATAGCATCTTTGATCTCTTTCCTCTCGTAAAACCTGAGGCCGCCTACAATAGTGTACGGGATGCCGGCGCGCATGAACGCATCTTCGAAGTTCCTTGACTGGGCGTGTGTCCGGTACAACACAGCGATAGACCCGAGAGGCCTTGTGGCCGACAACCTGAGTATCTCATCTGCCACAAACTGGGCTTCCTCATCCTGATTCCGCGTTACTACCACGGAGATAGGGGCCCCGCCTTTTCTTGCTGTCCATAACCGCTTGTCTTTCCTGAAATAGTTGTTGGACACAACGTGGTATGCTCCGTCAAGGATTACCTGGGTAGACCTGTAGTTTTGTTCCAATTTGACTACTTTGCACGAAGGGTAATCCTTTTCAAATTCAAGGATATTTCTAAGGTCAGCGCCCCTGAAGTTATATATGCTCTGGTCGTCATCGCCCACAACCGCTAAGTTTTTGTGGGAAGCTGCAAGCACCTTTGTAAGTTCGTATTGAGCCCTGTTAGTGTCCTGGTATTCATCTACCAGGATGTACTGGAATTTGTTCTGGTGCTTCTCGCGTATCTGCTTATTGTCCCTGAGCAGCAATACAGTTTTCATGATCAAATCGTCAAAATCCATGCCGTTGAGCTCTGAGAGCTTTTTCTGGTACAGTGCATAAGCTTGGGCTGCTTTGGTCTCAAAAAATGAAACTGCGTTCCTGGCAAGCACCCCAGGGTCCCACAGTTTGTCTTTGGCACTGGAAATGATCCTTAGCATGCTTGAGGGATTATACTGCCTTTCAGACAGGTTCATCTCCTTAAGCACCTGTCGTATTATCCGGAGCTGGTCCTGGGCATCCATTATTGAAAACCTGGCATTCTTGCCCAATGCCTGATACTCGGTACGGAGAATCCTCAGGCACGCGGCATGGAAGGTCATCGCCCAGACTCCTTCGGCCTTGTCCCCAAGCAGCGCCCGGATCCGGTGCTTGAGCTCATTTGCCGCCTTGTTTGTGAAGGTGATAGCCAAAATAGACCATGGCGCCACGCCTTGGGAAATGAGATACGCCACCCGCCTTGTAAGCACCGTTGTCTTGCCGCTGCCTGCACCGGCTAGTATGAGCAGCGGGCCGCCCATGTGGGTCACCGCTTGCTTCTGTGGTTCATTGAGTCCTTCAAGGATTTGGTCTGTCTGTGAGCATGATGCCGGTCTTGCATTTGCCAAAATTCATACACCGCCATTGGGAATACTTGAACACCTAGATTATAACGGATATGCTCACCGCCGGGCAAAAGCTTGAAACCTTGCTGGTTGAAGGAACTGAGCCTCTTGACGTAGAATAGAGATCTCTGGGCTTTTGCCCATTTTACTGGTTTCACTAAAGATTCAGGAGGAACACGCTTTTGGCGAGAAATCTGCCCGCTACAGTCCTTAGCGATGGCACAATACTGCTGGAAGTCAACAATCCCGAGTACGAGAGCGCCCGCGATGCCATCATGCGGTTCGCGGATTTGGTGAAGAGCCCTGAGTACATCCATACGTACCGGCTGTCTGTGCTGTCGTTATGGAACGCTGCTTCCTGCGGCTTTACCTCTGAACAAGTCATAGAGGAACTAAGCAGCTACTCCAGATACCCGTTGCCGGAAAACATCATAGTGCACATCAAAGACACTATGGACAAATTCGGCATCACCAAGCTTACCTATGAAGACGGGAATCTGATCCTGATCTGCTCCGACCCGTTCATCATGGAGGAAATAAGAAGGTCGGACAGGATGGAGCCGCACATTGAAAGGCCAGCCGGAAAAGACTCGCTGATAATAAAGGCGTACTCACGCGGGCTGGTGAAGCAAATCCTCATCAAGATGGGCTACCCTTGCGAAGACCTGGCAGGCTACACCGAAGGTGATCCCCTGGATATGTCCCTTGCGAGCATCACAAGAGAAGGATTGCCGTTCAGCCTCAGGCCATACCAGAAAGACGCAAGGGATGCGTTCTGGGCAGGCGGCAGCGTCAGGGGCGGAAGCGGTGTTATTGTACTTCCATGTGGGGCAGGCAAGACAGTCGTAGGTATGGGAGTCATGGAACTTGTGGGGGCCCAGACGCTGATCCTCACAACCAACGTAGTGGCGCTCAGGCAGTGGATAAACGAACTCTTGGACAAATCTAACCTGACTGAAGACATGGTCAAGGAATACAGCGGGGATAAGAAGGAAGTAGGCCCTGTGACGGTTACAACATACCAGATCCTCGCTTACAGGAAGCGGGGCACTTCCAAGGAGATCTTTCCACACTTCGATTTGTTCAACAAGCGGAACTGGGGGCTCATAATCTACGATGAAGTACACCTGTTGCCAGCACCTGTGTTCAGAATTACGGCAGACCTGCAAGCCAGAAGAAGGTTGGGGCTTACAGCTACCCTTGTGCGGGAAGATGGGCGGGAAGACGATGTATTCAGCCTGATCGGGCCCAAAAAATTCGACAAGCCCTGGAAAGAACTTGAGGCTCAGAACTGGATTGCAGCTGCCCATTGCCATGAAATAAGGGTGGATTTCCCTCAGGACAAACGACTTGAATACCATGTAGCCGGAGAAAGGGACAAGTACAGGATAGCTGCAACCAACCCTGAAAAGTACCCGCTGGTGAAGGCTATCATAGAGCGGCATCCGGAAGATCAGATACTTGTGTTGGGCCAGTACGTGGATCAACTGGAGCACATTGCAGCACTACTGGATGCTCCCATGATTTACGGCCAAACCCCTAACAGCACCAGGGAAGAGCTATACGAGAAATTCAGGGAAGGCGAAATAAGGGTGCTTGTTGTATCCAAAGTTGCCAACTTCGCTGTAGACCTTCCTGATGCAAGCGTGGCGATACAAGTATCAGGCACCTTTGGGTCCCGTCAGGAAGAAGCACAGCGCCTTGGCAGAATCCTGCGTCCCAAACCTCAAGGTGAAAGTGCAACATTCTACACTTTGGTTACCCGTAACACAAAAGATCAAGAGTTTTCCCAAAAGAGACAGTTGTTTTTGACCGAACAAGGATATAAGTATACCATTTGGGAAAGCCAAGATTTCCTTAACCAGTGGAAAAGGAGAAACCAGAGATGAACCTGAGAGAAGCTCTTGTTGCACTGGCTGTTGAACGTCTCAATTCAACTGCTTATTTCTACGGGATAGCTTTGCCGGACAGTCAGGATCCTGATTACCAGGCAAAACTGGCTGAGCTTATCTCAAAGCATCTCCTGATTCCTGCCAATGTGCTGGTTGCCATGAACGGCCTCAGCGACGAAGAAATCCTGGCATTGCGCATGATAACCATTGCAGGCGGTGGAAACGGCGTAATTGTTGAGCAGTGCCACCAGAAACTCAACCAGTTGTCGCGCAAGTGGCGCAGGAATGGTTTTAAGGTAATAGAAGGCCTGATTACCAGGGGCCTTGTGTTTACAAGGAGAGAAGGTTACCGGCAGGTATACTTTGTCCCCAAAGACTTGCGGGAAGTACTCTCAGACTTCTTCCTGTCGGCGATTTTTCAAAGGACTAGCATTGATCCGGCCCATTTCTCCCCGCGTTACAGGTTCGACTTCGCCGCTCCTTTGAGACATGTATGCCTGCTCATGTCATACTTGAGAAAGCATGAAGTGAGGGTTACCCAGGCAGGCTCCATGTTCAAGAAATGCCAGGATGATCTTGTAGTGATCATAGAGGAAGATGAAAACAGCCTTGACGAGTCCTTTTTCCCTGTCAGGTACCCGCCCCGCCTTGCGTTCCTGCTGTTCTTCGCAAAATCCCACAGCTTGTGTGAGGAAAGAAGCAGCACCCTCAGGTTAGGCTCTGAAGCGGAAAAATGGCTGGATGCCCCGTACTCACATTGGCGCAAGACCCTATATACTTACTGGAAGCAAACATTTATTGAGCAGGATTCCGATCTACAGACACTCTTGTGGCTGATTGAGAAATCACCTGAAGATACAGTGTTGTCTGTATCGGCCTTGCTGGACGAAATGAACGCCTTGTCAACAAGCCATTCATCCCACGGACTAAACCTAAGAATCGAGAAGAACCTGGTAGATATGTTGGAATACCTTGGAGCGCTGGAAGTTTACGAATCCAGAAACGACATAATGATCAGGGTGACCCGGACAGGAAGGGCGCTGTTTGGACTGGAACCCTGGCCCGAAGAGAAGTTTGACACTGACATTTACGTCCAACCCAACTTTGAGGCACTGGTGCCATGCACCATTGAACCCAGGATCCTGTGGTCAATAGACACCTTTGCAGAGATAATCAAAGTAGACCAGATGCTGGTTTACAAGCTTTCAAGAGACTCAGTATACCGCGCTATGCTCCACGGACACACCCCTGATACAATCGAAGAGTTTCTCGCGGAGCATTCCAGGATTCCAATTCCCCAAAACGTGAGTTATTCAATATCCCAGTGGGGAACATCCTACGGCAGGATAGAATTTGAAGACGTGATCCTGCTCAAATGTGACTCAAAGGAGCTTGCTGACGAGCTCATGCTGTCACCCAGGATCAAACCCTACCTTAAGAAGAAAGTGGGCCCGTGTTACATTGTGGTGGACAGGGAATCCTATCAGTCTTTGGTCGCGGCACTTTCAGAGGAAGGGTACATGCCTAAAGTCAAACCCAGCACCCGTGTTGCGACTGAGCAGTCAATCGTCTAACGGCCTGGCAACAGGCATATATTTGCCGGCCTTCCTGGAAGCAGCATCATAGCTCCTGAGCCATGCGAAACAACCCACTAGGCCTCCGGCGGCAAACACAGCTGCCCATACAGAAGCGTTGCCCAGGAAGCTGCCGAGAAACCAGCCGCCTGCATATCCCAAGCCTAGACTCAGCAGGGGTAACATATAAACCAGGAAGGAAAGCCGGAGGTAATCAGCGTCAGGAAGTTCCAATACAACCAAGTCGCCTGGCTTCGGGTTTCCGGTCTTTACGGCTTCAACAATCATAGTATCGCCGCCAAGGGACAAACGCCCGCCGCAGCGCCCGCAAGTGCTGCAAGCCTCTTTCCTCGAGACCTCTACTATCACTGCCCGGTCCTTGACCGAGATCACCGTTCCTATCTCCTGCACTCTGCTTCCCCCAATGAATCAGAATAAGATCTTGTGCCGTTTCCAGCCTACATTCAGTACAAGCCCGATTGCAAACGAATTTACCATGGAAGCGGTCCCGCCGTAGCTCAAGAATGGCAGGGGGATACCTGTAACCGGCATAATACCCATTGTCATCCCTATATTCACCATGCTTTGAAACAGGAGCATGCTCAGGACCCCGCCGGCTATCAAAGTCCCTTCTTTGTCAGCGGAGGTGACCGCGGCTATCAGACACCTGCACAGGATAAGCACATACACCCCAAGCACTACCGTTGTGCGCACAAACCCGAGTTCCTCGCCGACGACTGAGAAGATGAAGTCTGTTTCCTGGTGGGGAATGAAATCCAACCGGTTTTGGGTGCCCTTCCCAAGGCCCTTACCCCACAAAGTACCTGAACCTATAGCTATCTTCGATTGCAGCACCTGATAGCCTTTACCCAAGGGATCCTTTTCAGGGTTAAACCCGGTTACAAGCCGGTCGATCCAATGCTCCTCGATAGGCAAAGGTACACCTGCGTAAAGATAAAGCCACAACAAAATCCCTACCATGATAACGCCTGCCAGGATAAGCGTGAAGATGGTCCTCCCCGGAGTTCCTGAAAAATACAGCATGCCTGTGACAATAGCGATGATTACCAAAGTGGTGCCGAGGTCCGGCTGCTTCAGGATGAGGAGCGCAGGAACAGCCAACCAGGTGTAAAAGGCAATAACCGGCCAAACCGACTCAAGAGGGCTGTCCATGGAACACAAGATCCTGGTGGCAAACAATATGGCAGTGAGTTTGAACAACTCTGAGGGCTGCAGGTCAAAAAAACCCAGGGAAATCCACCGGGTAGAACCACCCGCAGTCCTGCCAATAAAGAGCACAGCCACGAGTAGCAACACGTTCAGGCCCAGTATCCAGGGGGATAACCATACCAGGTCACGGTAGTCGATGAAAGTCGCCAGTCCCATCATCACCAGCGAAGCCGCTATCAGCAGGAGCTGTCTTTTCAGGTAATAATGCCCGCCAGCTGAATGGGTGGCACTGTCTATAAGCGGAAGCGACAGGATATGAAGGAACAGTACCGCGCCTAAGAGCCAGAAGTCAATGCGCCGTACCGCCCTGCTTTCTATCCTGATGTTGGGCAGTTCAATCGATGGCCTTTGCACTCCTTCTCACAGATCTCACCGGTATATTAGCAACCAATGCTTTGTTTCTTTCATTGCCTTTCCACTCAAACTCAAGCCCTTTTTCATCTATCTCAACAAACCTTGAAATCGCCACAATCACGGCATCTTTCATCTGCTCCATGGTATGGGGGGCAAGGGCCATCCTGTCCTGCATGAGGACGAGTTTCAGCCTGTCCCTGGCTACTTCCTTAGACTGTTCTTTCCTCCTAAACCATCCAAACAAGCCTATACCCCCTTACCCTGTCTTGATTAACTTGAGCAATTTTTCCCAAAAGGTTTCATGTTCCGTAAGGTCCAGAAAAGGCACTTCTTCTCCCAAGAGGCGGCGTGCTATGTTCCTGAAAGCTTCCCCCGCCTTTGACCTGTTTGCAGATAAAGCTGCCGGCTCCCCACGGTTTGTGGAAACGACTATGAACTCATCGTCAGGGACAACCCCCATAAGGCGTATGGCCAGGATGTCTATTATGTCCGGTATATCCATCATATCGCCTTTAGCCACCATTTTAGGCTTCAGCCTGTTAACGATCAACCCGGGATCGTCAAACCCTGAAGATTCAAGCAGCCCTATTATCCGGTCGGCATCACGTACAGCAGATACTTCAGGAGTTGTCACTATGAGAGCCCTGTCAGCTCCTGCAATGGCATTCTTGAAGCCCTGCTCAATACCTGCGGGGCAATCAACCAGTATGTAATCATATTCTTCCTTGAGCTGGTCAACCAGCTGCTTCATCTGGTCGGGAGTTACTGACGTCTTGTCCTTTGTCTGGGCTGCCGGCAACAAGAAAAGCCCGTCGAGACGCTTGTCCTTTATAAGAGCTTGCCTGAGCCTGCAAAACCCTTCGACTACGTCAACAAGATCGTACACAATCCGGTTCTCAAGGCCCATTACCACATCCAGGTTCCTGAGTCCTATATCGGCATCCACAAGAACCACCTTGTGTCCCATAGATGCGAGGGCCACTCCCAGATTAGCACAGGCTGTAGTCTTCCCAACGCCACCTTTTCCAGATGTTATTACTATTGCTTCACTCACCGTTCTCCCTCCCAACGACTTCCATCTAGCGGTTCCACCAAGATCACGCCATCTTTCAGCCTTGCAACCTCAGGTTCCTTTGGAGCGCCCAGATCACCTTCGGGAGGCCGCCCGATTACATCCCCGATCCTGATTTGGGTAGGGTCCAGCTTAAAGGCTACGATCGCCACGTCTGTAGCGCCTCCTACGCCCGCGTGGGCAAGCCCCCTGAGAGTACCCATTACGATTATGTCACCTGCAGCCCTTATCTCAGCACCGGGGTTGACATCCCCTACTACCACTACGTTGCCATTGTATGTAATCCGTTGCCCTGACCTCAATGTTCCTTTGTACAAGTAAGTATCCGGCCTCTTGGGCGCAGACGTCCAGTTTTCGACAATATTCTGCCTTTGATCTATGTTTCGCTTTTCCGGCTCCAATGTCCTCTGCCTCTTGACAGTTTTCGCAACGGGCTTGGGCTCACTGCCACCGTGAATGACCTTCCTTAACCGCAGCCCATGGGGAAACGCAAGGATGTTCTGGACCTCCAGAATCTGATCTATTGAAAACTCAAGATTTCCTATATCAAGCACTACATCAGCGCCTTGGAAGAATAATTCGGCCCTCTGCAGGTGAGCTTTTAGTTTCTCCTTTAATACCTCGTAATCTTGCTTGTCATTGAATATAAGTTGCAGGCCGTCTTTACTGCCTCTGAAAACCACATCTTGTTTCCGAGCCATCTCCGGTGCTCCTCCCCATGGTTAATCCGCTATTACCTGCTCTGCCTCTTGGGGCTGTGTAATCGCCAGGAACGCATCGAATATTTGCCTGGCTACAGGCGCAGCCACAGCTGACCCTGAGCCGCCTTGATCCACAACCACAGCCAGGGCAATTTCCGGGTCTTCGTAAGGCCCGAAACCTACAAACCACGAATGGTCATCTCCCAGTGGGTTCTGAGCCGTTCCTGTCTTTCCACATACCTTAACCGGACAATCATGGAATATCCAATATGCGGTTCCGCCAGGCTCATTAGTAACCCTGAGCATCCCCGCTTTTACAATATCAAAAATGCCTGGGTCCACCACAAGTTCTCCGGATACTTCCGGCAAAAACTCCTCAACCACATTGCCCTCAGAGTCCAAGATCTTGGATACAAGCCTCGGCCTCATCCTCACTCCCTGATTGGCAACCGCCTGGGTTACTGAAGCCATTTGGATGGGCGTATACAGGTGGAACGCTTGTCCCATGGCAACCATCATGTGTTCAGAGAACAAGAATTCAGGCTGGGCTACCCTGCCTTCGCCGTAAGCTTTTGCTTTCCACTCAGTGCTTGGAACGGTACCGTAGTTCTCCCCGCCCAGGTCTATACCTGTTTTCATGCCTAGCCCCAAGGCGCGGCAGTATTCAGCAAGGGTGTCTACACCAAGCCGCCTGCCCATCTCATAGAAGTATGTGTTGCACGAGACTTCCAACGCTTCTTCTATGTTGACGTAGCCGTGGCCTCCCCATTTGTGGCAAATCAAAGTGGGGGCAGAAGGATGATAACCAGGGTCGAAAAACTCTTCAGTCCTGTCTGTCTTGCCCTCTGCGAGAGCTGCAACTGCCGTAACTATCTTGAAAGCTGAGCCTGGAGGATATAATCCTGTGGCAGCTAGATTGGCAAACCGCCACTCTCCTGAAGTGATCTTCTGGTTCAAGTCTTTGTAGCTGATTCCCGAGATCAGGATGTTAGGATCAAATCCCGGTACCGAAGCAATGGACAGCACCCCGCCTGTCTTGACATCCAAGACCACCGCAGAAGCTCCCTTAGCCTCCGGGTTTTGTTCCAGGGCGCTCTTGAGTGCTTCCTCTACAGCCATCTGGAGGTCAAGGTCGATCTCAAGTTGGATTGACTTGCCAGGTTCAGGGTCAATCCCCGGGCCAACGTTGCCTGTAGGCCGCCCCCTGTAATCAACCTCAACCTGGTAACCGCCGTTTATCCCCCTGAGTATGCTCTCGTAATATAGTTCAAGCCCCTGCTGGCCCACAATGCTACCCATCTTGTAATCCTTCCATTGAGGGTCGTCGAGCTGGGATTGTGTAATCTCACCTACGTACCCCAGTGTTGTGCTAAGAAGGTCATCCTGTGGGTAGTATCGGATTGGCTGGGGATCAATGAAGACACCAGGGAGATTAGGAGCGTCTTCAACGATCTTAGTGTAGATCTCAGGAGTAATGTCTCTTGCAATAGGCACGGGTTCAAAATACCTGCCTTCATATTTCCTCACTTTCTCCTCAACTTCTGCAGGCTCCATCCCAAGTATGTCAGCCAGGTGCGGCAAGGTAGTTGCAGCTTCCTTTTCGTCCAGGTACCAGTAGAATACAGTAAAGGCAGGCCTCGATGTAACCAGCAACTCCCCGTCCCTGTCGAGGATCTCGCCTCTCGGGGCAGGGATGGGCGTGATCCTGAGATAGTTTTCTTCTGAGAGAGACCGGTATTTCTCGCCCTGTACAATTTGGAGGTTAAACAGCTGGCCTATGACGATAAGGAAACAAGCGAACACTATGATCAATACATAATCCCTTATCCGCTTTAGCTCGCGGACAGGCAAATTGCCGGGCGTGTTTTCCCTGTTCCTATAGCCGTGGTTCATCGCTTCCTATACCTACCCCTTTTCCCCTCTTGCTGGGCCATACCATGGCTATAATACCTGAAACACCGCTCACCATCAGGTTAACAGGTATTATCAGGACGAACGACCATATCAGGCTGTAAGGCACCACATCTCTAATGAAGAACTCCCAAGTAACCGGCATCTTGAGAAGCCGCAAAGCTGCGTAGGACACACAGTCGCCAATCCCTGTTGAAACCACAGCTGCAATGCTGTCTGAAAACGGCATTCGCGGATTCAGGAATCCCCTGACCCAGGACATGGTCATAGACACAACTGATAAAGACAAAGCAGAAAACCCGATAGTCCTACCTGTAAATACATCCTGGACAAGGCCTATCCCAAACCCGGCTACCGCGCTAGCCGGCAAGGGTATTTGCCATCCGGCAGAACATGCCAGCACAACAGCTAAATCCAACCCTTTGGCACTGCCCAGGTAGACATATTGCACAAGCAGCAACAGGGGAGCCAGCAATGCATATGCGATGTAGAGACTCATCCTTTTCCCGTTCATTTTATCATCACTAGCACTTCTTCCAGATGTGCGAAATCAACGGCCGGCTTAACGTAACACTCCTTTACCAGCCCTGGCTGGGGGACGTAAACCTCGGTAACTTCTCCCACAAATAAGCCTGCCGGATACACGCTGCCCACACCTGATGTAAGCACTTCATCTCCGGCACGGACATCAGCATCCCTTGAAAAGAAGCGCATTACCAAAGTATCCGGCCCGCTCCCTCCGACTACCACCCCGTAGTCCCTGGATCTTGATACGAGTGAACCTACACCGCTTTCCGGGTCAGTGAGGAGCAACACCTGGGCACTGCGGGCATCAACCTTGATAACCCTGCCAACAAGCCCCCTTCTGGAGATCACAGGTGCATCCAGAGTTACACCGTCTTCACTGCCCAGGGATATGGTTATGGTTGAAAACCATTTGCTCGGGCTCCGTCCTATAACATCAGCTGCCTTGTACTCCTGTTCAAGCTGCTCCCTGAATCCAAGCAGTTCCTTGAGCCGCCGGTTCTCGTTCTCAATTTCGTTTAACCTGGTCAAAAGCGACTCAAGCGAATCCAGTCTGCTTTTGAGTTCCTGGTTTTCTTTCAAGAGGGCTTCCTTGTCCTGGAACAAGGCACTGTATTCACCAACCTTGCTCTTGACAGCCAACAAACCGTCAAGCAGCGGTTGCATCCCTTTCCACAGCAGTTTCTCCCAAAGGGAGGGGTTGTCCGGGGAGCTACCTGTGATGTTCATCAAAAACACTGAGGCGGCCACAAGAAGCACAAGGGCAATCAACTTCTTATATGGAAACAGCCGCCTCAAAGAATGTCATCCTTCCTTTTTCAACGACGCTTGGGAGAAGCCAGCACTTTTCTAAGAGTATCGATCTCTTCCAGAGCCTTTCCAGCGCCTCTCACCACTGCGTACATCGGCTCGTCCACTGTATGGACAGGCATACCGGTTTCCTGGCTAATCAACCTGTCCAGCCCCTTCAGCATAGAGCCGCCGCCTGTCATGACTATGCCCCTGTCCATAATGTCAGCGGCAAGTTCAGGGGGAGTGTTCTCAAGGGTTTCTTTTACAGCTTCTAAGATGGCGTTTACAGGCTCGGAGAGGGCCTTGCGTATTTCCCGTGAGTCAATGCTTATGGTCCTGGGCAAACCTGTAACCAGGTCACGCCCTCTTATGTCCATCATCTCTTCTTCATCAAGTTCGTAAGCTGACCCTATGGTGGTCTTCACTTCTTCTGCGGTCCGTTCACCTATGAGCAGGTTATAAGCGCGCTTTACGTAATTGACCACTGCTTCATCCATTTCATCCCCGCCTACCCTGATAGACCGGGAAGCTACAATTCCTTCAAGGGAGATCACGGCTACTTCACTTGTACCGCCGCCGATGTCCACTATCATGTTACCTGTCGGCTCATCAACAGGCAGCCCTGCGCCTATAGCTGCAGCCATGGGTTCTTCAATGGTATAGGCTTCCCTGGCGCCTGCCCTGAGTACTGCATCCAACACGGCCCTTCTCTCAACTTCGGTACAGCCTGACGGAACGGCCACGATAACCCTTGGCTTGAGAAGCCCTCGCCTGTAAGCTTTGCCGATGAAATGGTGCATCATGATCTGGGTTACGTCAAAATCAGCGATAACTCCGTCTTTCATGGGCCTGATAGCGATTATATTACCAGGAGTCCTGCCGATCATCTGCTTTGCTTCAGTGCCAACGGCAAGCAATTCCTTGGTTTCTGCATGGATGGCAACCACTGAGGGTTCGACTAACACAATTCCTTTTCCCCTGACGTGCACAAGTGTGTTAGCGGTACCCAGATCTATGCCGATATCCCTGGTAATATATTTGAAAAGCCACTGCACCTTCTGCCACTCCCCTCTTAATTACAAACCGTAAAGAGTTACCAAGTAAACCATCCTGCAAAAGACTCCCTCAGGCTTATGTACTGTCCACGCCCGATTATCACATGGTCCAACACGGTAATTCCCACGATTTTGCCTGCTTCTATTATTCTTTTTGTCATCCTGATATCGTCGTCGCTTGGTGCCGCTTCACCGCTAGGATGGTTGTGGGCAAGAATCACGGCAGCCGCGCTCCTTTTTATGCAATTCTTGAATATTTCCCTGGGATGTACAACAGACGTATCCAGGCTCCCTACGGATATCACTTCGCGATGGATCAGGTGATTTCTTACATTGAGCATCAGGATCCAAACCTGTTCCCTGTCCAGCTGCTCCATATCACCTTTTAGCAGTTCGTACACATCCCGCCCGCACGTGACTGCAACCCGCGGTGTCAGGTAATGTTCAGGCTTGAGCAACCGCCTGTGGATCTCGGCACATGCCTTGAGCCTGGCCGCTTTCGCCATCCCAATCCCTGAAAGGGACATGAGTTCTTGTTTAGACGCCTCTGTCAAGAAACCAAGCCCCGGACCGTAGTTGGCCTCGCCCCAATGCATAAGCCTCTTGGCGACATCAAGAGCAGTTTCCCTGGAAGTTCCTGTGCCCAGCAAAATCGCTACAAGTTCAGCATCGGAAAGAGCTTGGGCGCCCACCTTAAACAACCTTTCCCTGGGCTTTTCGTGTTCAGGCCAATCTTTTATTGTTAACCGGTTCAGGGTTATGGCTACCTCCTCTATAGTCCCCTTCGCAGCCAACCCTGACATGGACTCTCATGTACTTCTCAATATACACTAAACAAAAAAGTTTGTAATCACGAGTCCGGCCCTCTTAAGTATCTCATAAAATCTTGATAATGGAAGCCCTATTACACCTGTATAATCACCTTTTATGGCTGTAACAAACAAAGCAGCCTTCCCCTGGATTCCGTAGCCTCCGGCCTTTCCCATAGGTTCGCCTGTGCTCACATACCACTGGATTTCATGTGGTTCTAACTTGCGCATGGTCACAAGGGAGCAGTCTAGGTCTGTAAACACCTTTCCTGTTCTGGGTTCGCAAAGGGCAATGCCTGTGTACACCTGGTGGGTTTTTCCTGACAGTTGCTCAAGCATCTCGCTAGCTTCCTCAGGCGTGTGAGGCTTGCCAAGCACAGTTTCCCCAAGAACCACAAGGGTGTCGGCACCCAAGACCACATCTTCCGGGTATTCCTTAGCTACAGAAGCGGTTTTCCCCCTGGCCAGGGCAATTGCCAGGTCCTCAGGGCTTAGCCCATTTGTATCAAAACGCGCTTCATCAAACGTAGAAGGCACTACCAATGGTTGTATTCCGATAGTTTCCAACAGGGCCTTCCTCCGGGGAGACCGGGATGCAAGCACTAACCTCAACCGGTTCACCTTCCAAGTATCAGCACCAGCAGCAGGACAAGTATTGCACCTGCCAAATTGAGGCGGATATTAAACCCGAAAGTCAGGGAAACCACATTGAGAGCCAGGTGGAAAGGAGGGTTCAACCCGAACGAAAAACCCTTGGAGAGTATCGGTGCTACGTCTGAAAGAACCTCACCTATGACACTACCTACGATTGCTCCGGCAAGCAAAGCTATAACCCAAACCCAGGTGCGGGATTGTCTCCTCATGGCCATATTCCTCCCCATTTATACCGGCTCAAACAACTCAATCAAAAACTAAGTGCTACCGGCAATCAATACTATTTGAACTCAAATCCGTCCACAAGCCCTTTGCTGACAACGCTCCCGTCTTGCCTTACAAAAATAACGCCAATACCGTCGAATTGTGAAAGGATGCCTTCACTGTCATCCGGCCCCAGGATAAACATAATCGTAGATAAAGCGTCTGCATCTATAGACGAAGGAGAGAACACTGTAGTTCCGCGGCTGGTATCGGAAGGGTACCCTGTCCTTGGATCTATAATGTGGTGGTATACAGTGTTGTCTACTACGAAGTACCTCCTGTAATCGCCGGAACTTACAATTGCCATGTCCTCGGCAGGCATCACGCCGATAATATCCCCTGTGTCCTTTGGATCGGTGACACCTACCCGCCACAGGGTATTATCTGGTTTCCTGCCCCCTGCATACACATTACCGCCGGCATTGATGAGGAACGACTCCACTTGAGAGGCCCGGAGGATTTGCGCCATTTTGTCCACTGCATATCCCTTAGCTATGGCACCCAGGTCCAAACCCATTCCCTTCACGGAAAGAAACACTGTTGCTTCATCCCGGTCAACCTGCACACGCGTGTAGTCTACTAACTCAAGGGCTGCCGCCACATCTTCCTTGGAAGGCAGTTGTTTCTGCTCCCGGGCAACTGCCCACAGCTCTGACACAGGAAAAACAGTGGGATCAAACACTCCACCTGAGAGCTCTGCGAAGTATAGAGCTCTTTCTATCACGGCCAGTGTATCATCTGAAACCTTAACAGGAGCTTCACCGGCCATACGGTTTACCTCTGACACTTCGGAATCAGGGTCATAAGCGCTCAGCAGCGAGTCAAGCCGGCGCATCTCTGCTAGAGCTTGCTCTATAGCTTCTTCAGCATTGGGGCCGTATGCCCTGACATTGACATCTGTGTCCATTATGTCGAAAATGTGCTTTTCCACAGGTTTGTCTGTGCTCCCTAGGAGGGAACAACCGCCCATAGCCAGAACCAGCGCAACTGAAATAAGCGCAAAGAGAATCCTGATGTTCCCTTCACGCTTATTTACCACAGCTGTAGGCATCTGCCTTTTACCTTGCTTAGACACTCTTTACCTCCTAGGCATCAAATCCGCTCTGGACGCGGACTGCGTTAACAGAACCCAGGACAATGTAAATCTGTTACGAAACTTGCTTGCCTGCCTCTGAACGTCTCCTGTCAACGATTGTCTTAGCCGGACACTTGGTGGCGCAAATCCCACAGTTGTCACATAGCGAATAATCGATCTTAGCCAAGGTATCCCTGTCCATTGATATTGCCTTCTGGGGACAAGATCTGACACAAATACGGCATGCAATGCAACCCACCTTGCAGTACTTCCGTACCTGAGGCCCCTTGTCGTATGACTTGCACAATATGTGAACCCGCTTGCTGACGGGCGCCAGATCGATCACGCCCCTTGGGCATGCCCTAACACAAGCGCCGCACCCTGTACACTTCTTTTCGATAACAACAGGCAGTCCCTTAGGTGACATGTACATGGCATCAAAAGGACATGCTCTTACACAAGTTCCAAGCCCAAGGCATCCATACGGACATCCTTTGGAGCCACCAAGCTGGTCCAGAGCCTTGCAATCCATTACCCCGTGGTATTCTGCCACAATCTCAGCACGGTCATCATCGCCTTGACAATATACCACGGCTATCATTGGCTCAACCGCGTCACAAGCCATGCCCATGATAGAAGCAAGTTTCTCGGCAACTCCATCCCCACCTGGTACGCAAGCGTTACAGGGAGCTTCGCCTTTAGCTATTGCAGCAGCCAGTCCTGCACACCCTGGGAAACCGCACGCACCGCAATTAGCTCCGGGCAGCACTGCAAGGATTTCGGCTATCTTAGGGTCTTCTTCAACTCTGAACTTCTGGGCAGCTAAAGCCAGAAATGAGCCAAATACAAGGCCGGCTGCTCCCAATGTCACAAGTGCAGTTAACATCTATGCTCCCTCCTTACTTAACCAGGTTTGCGAACAAGCCTGAGAAACCCAGGAACGCAAGGGACATGAGACCGGTTGAAATCAATGCCAGCGGGAAGCCGTCTAAGGTGGCAGGTATGTCCATGAGTTTCCACCTTTCACGTATCCCCGCGAAGATGATTATCGCAAGACTCCAACCAACAGCTCCTGCGAACCCGCTCAGAGTGCTTAGCACAACCCCGTATGATTTGGTCACGTTCAACATGGCTGCGCCTAACACAGCGCAGTTGGTAGTGATGAGCGGGAGGTAGATTCCCAAGGCCTGATACAAACCAGGCAGAGTCTTCTTCATAAATATTTCAACCAACTGCACAAATGAGGCGATAACCAGGATATATACGATAGTTCTCAGGTATTCCAGTTCCAAGGGCTTCAGAACATATTGCTCGAGCGCAGCTGTTACCGTTGAGGCAACAGTTATGACGAAGATCACTGCACCTGACATACCTGTGGCCATATTCAGGTCTTTTGAAACCCCCAAGAACGGGCACAGCCCGAGATACTGCATGAAAACAAAATTATTGATTAGCACGCCTGCCAAGATTATCCCGAGTACTTCCATGCACAATCACTCCTTCCGGCTGTTGCCTTAACCAACCTGCGACTCAGATTTCTTGCGCTTACTTGCCCGGGCTACTGCGATATTGAGCAAAGCCATCAGGGCGCCCAGGGTTATGAACCCGCCGGGAGGTGTCAACATCACAGCTGCAGGTTCAAACAACGGAACCTTGGGGAATACAGCGCTCCCGAATGCGATTTGCCCGGTTCCCAGGAATTCCCGTATACCGCCAATCAACATCAGGTTAAGCGTAAAAGCCATGCCTGAGCCCAGGGCATCCATTGCCGAGTTGAGCACAGGGTTTCTGTACGCAAACGCTTCAGCGCGGTGGAAAATTATGCAGTTAACCACAATGAGCGGCACAAAAATCCCCAAGATATTGTACATCGCAGGCATATATGCCTTCATCACCAATTCCACTATCACAACCGGAGTTGCAATCAGAATTATGAAAACAGGGATACGGATTTCGTCAGGGATTACCTTCCGCAACAAGGATACAAACACGTTGGAGAAGGTGAGCACAAAGATCACCGCAACTCCCATCCAAAACCCATTGACCAAAGACGTTGTAACCGCCAATGTAGGACACATACCTACCGCTAGACTGAAAGTCGGGTTTTCCTGTATGAATCCTTTGATGAAATCATAACCCAGAGATGCTTTGTTCTTATTCACCTGGTCTCACCTCCGGCTGCTTTCCGGGCCTTTGCGTCATGGCCGGATCCGTAATATCTGGGTATTACATAGTTGTCAATCAACGGTGTAACAAGATTCATGAACAAAATGGCATAGGTAACGCCTTCAGGGTAGCCTCCCCACAACCTTATCACCAAAGTGATAAGCCCGGCGCCTATCCCCATATACAACCTGCCCCTTTGAGTGACAGGCGACGTCACATAGTCTGTGGCCATGAAAAACGCTCCTATGAACGCCCCGCCCAGGAATACCCCGCTGAGGGCGCCGCCCTGGAAAAGCGCCCCTGGTTTCCCGAAAATCCAAGTGCCTAGGGCCAGGGTACCCAGGTAACCCAAGGGGATCCTGTAGTCTATGACATCCCTGACTATCAGGTAGAGCCCTCCGAGTAGCAGCGCCAGTATGCAGGTTTCGCCAATCGACCCGGGCCTTTGGCCAAGGAGCATTTGTGTCAACGTCAGGCCGGCCTGCCCGGTTGCATTGAACCCAACCAGCGGCGTTGCAGAAGAAAGGGCCTCATAGGTCATGGGATTAAGCCAATCCCTTGTCATGTGCAAAGGCCATGCAGCAATTAAGAACGCCCTGGCTGCAAGCGCAGGATTGACAAAGTTGTACCCTAAACCGCCAAAAACCTGCTTTGCAATTACGATCGCAAATGCCGACCCGATAACCGGTATCCATACAGGCACATCCGGCGGCAATGTCAATGCCAGGAGCAAACCTGTGATCACCGCCGAAAAATCGTTTATGCTGACCGGTCTTTTTACGGCTTTTTGATAAATAGCTTCTGAAGCCACCGCCGAAGCTACCGAAGCCAGGATGACCAACAAAGACCTGAAACCAAACAGTATGGTTCCGGCTATAGCAGCGGGCAAAAGCGCTATCACCACGTCAAGCATGAGTCCCTGCACTGTCTTGGTGCTTTTCATATGAGGTGCCGGTGTTACCAGCAATCTATCTTCCATGCTTATACCCTCCGTATCTCCAGACAAACCCAGCTCTACCTTTGAGCTTTCCGCCTCGATGTTATGTCTGCTTTGGCCATCTTTATCCACTGCACCAACGGTCTCTTTGCAGGGCAGATATAAGAACAACATCCGCATTCGATGCAATCCATCGCCCTGAAAGATTCAGCTTCTTCCATAAGCCCCCGCTCGGCATGGGCCGAGATCCACAACGGTTGAAGCCCCATGGGACACGCGTCAATACATTTCCCGCACTTGACGCAAGGAAGGATGGGCTCTTCTACTGCCTGCTCCTTTGTGAGCACCAGTATTCCAGAAGTCCCCTTGAGCACCGGAACGTCGATGCTCTTGAGGGCACGGCCCATCATGGGCCCGCCTAATATCACCTTGCCGGGAGTACCTGTAAACCCTCCTGCCCTTTCAATCAGGTACGACAAGGGGGTACCAAGCAGCGCCTTGAAATTGGACGGCTTTGCCACACCCTCTCCCGTGACAGTCACAACTCTTTCCACCAGCGGAAGGCCGGTAAGTATGGCCTCGGCAAGGGCATAGGCAGTACCCACGTTAGATACCAAGACCCCTACATCATAGGGCAGCCCCGGAGGAGGAGGCACTTCCCTGCCCAAGACAGCATGTACCAGTTGCTTTTCCCCACCCCTGGGATACCTGGCGCTAAGCACGGCAAGTTCCAATCCGTCGTAAGATGACATAGCTTGCTTGATGGCTTCAATGGCATCAGGCTTGTTATCCTCTATGCACATAATCCCGCGTTTGACCCCTGACGCCTTCATCAGTGCCCTAAACCCAAAGAGCACCTTGTCAGCTTGTTCAAGCATGACCCTGTGATCTGCAGTGAGGTAGGGCTCACATTCCGACCCGTTGAGCAGGTAAGTGTCTATATGCTTGTCCTCAGGAGGGGCAAGTTTCACAGAAGTAGGAAAAGCTGCGCCCCCAAGCCCCACAATACCTGCTTCCCTGGCCAACTTCCTGATCTGCTCAGGCAATATGCCGTCCAGGTCAGAAGCTGTAGGTGACATGTTTTCGGCGGGTTCGTGCTTGCCGTCTGGCTCAAGGACTATAGCTTCCGACATACGGGCAAGCACGGGATGATACCTTGGCTCGATAGCTTTTATCACCCCTGACGTGGGTGCATGCAATGCGGCACTTACGAACCCACCCGGTTCAGCTATGATCTGTCCCCGCTTGACTTGATCCTTTGGCTTCACAGACGCCACAGACGGGGCACCTATATGTTGTGACATAAAAAGTACGAGTTCCCCGGGGATTCCGGCGAACTCTATCGGAGACTTTTCAGACAGTTCCTTCTTGCCAGGAACCGGCACTCCTCCGATCATTTTCTTTATGACAGTAATCACTTTTTCCACCTCGATTGCAGCTAAAAATGCAGCCGGAGAACTTAGTTTACAGATAATTCAGATCATGAGTTACACAGAGATAATTGTAGTCTCTAACCGCGCAAACGTCAAATAACATGCCTTTTTTGAAAGGTTTGCATCGCCACTCAATCAGCTACTGTAATCACAGTTTCTTCCTGCGGTTTGAAGGAGGAATTCCCAGTTGGGACCGGTACTTGGCAACTGTGCGCCGGGCGATCTCTACGCCCTGCGAGTTAAGGCCGTGGGCAATCTGGCTGTCGGTTAACGGAGCCCCTGGGTCTTCATTGCGCACCATTTCTTCAATCATTCTCTTTATGTTGTACTGGGAAACCTCTTGCCCGTAGGACTCGACTCCAGGAGAAAAAAACATCTTGCATGGAAACACCCCGAAAGGCGTATCCACATACTTTCCGGATACCGCCCTGGATACTGTAGAATCATGTATATCCAGTTCGTCTGCAACATCCTTGAGGGTCATAGGCTCAAGATGCCCCGGACCTTCCAAGAAGAACCGCCGTTGCCGTCCCACGATGCTCTCCATCACCCTGGATATGGTTATCCTTCTCTGCTCTATGCTTCTTAACAGGAAACGGGCCCTTTTCATCTGCTTGATCAGGTAACTCCGGGCGTCTTTCTCTCCGGATATAAGCAGTTTCCTGTAATAAGGGTTCCACCTGATAGACGGCAAGGCGCTGTCGTTTAGGATCACCACAAACTCGTCACCGATCCTCTTCACTGCAATATCAGGCACTATGAAAGTAACATGGCCTCCTGAAAATGCCGCACCGGGTTTGGGCTGCAGTTTGACTATAGAGTCCCTGGCCCTTAGCACCTGCTTAAGGCAAGCATTTGTGCTTTGGCATATCTTGCTGTACCTGCCCCGGGCAAGGTCGTCGAGGTGGTGCCTTATGATCTCTAGCGCAAGCGGGCTCAAGCCCTTGGCTTCAGCTTGCAGTTCAAGGCATTCCCTGAGGTTCCTGGCAGCAACGCCAGGTGGGTCGAACTTCTGGACCAGTTTGAGCACACTCTCAACCTGTTCCGGACAACTTGCTGTGGCCGAGGCAATCTCCCTGGGTGTAGACTGCAAATACCCGTTGTCATCTATGCTTTCAATGATGAAACGGGCAATGCTTTGCTCCTTAGGGTCCAGACGTATTACCCCTAACTGGGATAACAAATGCCCCCTGATTGAAACATTGGGTTGGGCAGAAGTGTAACGCAAGGGGTTGTATTCATCCAGGCGCCTGGCTGAAGAGCTGCCCCTGACTCTCCCTCCCAGGCCGAGGTCTGAAGAGTCAAGGAAGTAGGCCATCCAGTCTTCTTCATCTTCGTCTTCATGCAGTTTTTCCGTGGTCTCGTCAATCAATTCCAAGAGAGGGTTCTTCTCAATCTCCTCCAGGATCAAGCCAGAGAGCTCCTGAACGTTCATCTGCAAAATCATGATAGCTTGATGCAGCTCAGGCGTTAAGACGAGCTTCTGTGTTTGGACAAGTTCGAGCCCGTAGGCCGGTTTCATGGTTCCCCTCCCCTAACAATACTATTTCAACACTGCTCGTCGCTTGCTCCGGCCAAGCTTAATCCAATCCGATTTTCTTGGTGATTACGTCTACGCTCAGCAGGTAAATTCCGGTAAGATACTCAAGCTTCTGCTTAAGCTTTGACTGGACTTCTCTCATGACAGAGAACACTTCAACGCCGTAGCTAAGCACCAATTCGACTTGAAGGATAGCCCCGTCACCGGTGGTCAGTACCAAGACCCTGAGCACCCGTTTGACACCTTCGACTTCGTAGCAGATCTCGGTCGCTATCTGCATCACAACATTGTCGGCGATGTAGAAATTGCCAAAATAGCTGTATGTGGGCCTTACCACGCTTCGTTCCAATACGGCAGCTTTCTTCTCCCGGGCTTTCACAAGAATCTTAAGGGGGTCCACAAGATACCCTGAGAAAGTCTTCTTAACCTCAAAAACCGGGGCGGGGATCACATGCTTGCCCTCTTGCCGCCGCCTCCACAAGGCCTCCCTGACCTCTTCTTCACTGGCCAAATCCCTTATATCCAGTGTAAGCGTAGGTTCAGAGAGCCCCAGCCTGGATATGATGCGCTCTATCATGGAAACGGAGGTGCCAAGCACCAGGACCCTTTGTATGTCCAGGTCTTCAAGGGCAGACCTGACTTCCAGAGCATGTCCGGCAGAAGTAAACACTGCCCTTCTGACCGCCGCGGTCTTGGTCTCCTCCCTTTTGGCCGATCTGCCCGCAACGATCCTTGAACCGGAAATAAGCAAGCCGTCGTCTATGATTGCCTGGCAGCCGTATTCCTGGGCAATCCACATTGCGTGGTGGGACTTGCCTGTGCCGCTCGGGCCCACCAGTGCAATCACTTCAATGTGCTGCAAACCTGAACCGGTTCCTACTTCTTTCCCCGTGAGAACCACCTGAAACCTACCTTCCCCCGTTCCTCTAGTTTGGGGACTGGAGCTACGCCCTTAGGAGGCTTGGCATCTTCTTTGACAAAACTGTTTACCAAGCTCAATACCTTCTTGTGGTCTTCAGTCTTTGCGTAATCCCCGGCAAACTGGATGAGTTCAGGCCATATTGCCCTGGATATAAACCCGCTGGATTCAAGGGCGAAATTGGGATTGTAATTCATAGCTTTCACCCAATGATCGAGGCCGTCCCCTGGATTACCCGAGGCAATCAGCACAGTGCCATACAGGAACTCAGTGTCTGACCTGAGTTTACGCGAATCCTTATCCTTGGGTTCAACTTGCGCCAGCTTATCAAGGAGTTCCTCAGTTATCTGCCTGGATTCAGCCATCTTTCCTGACCTGTAGTATAGGTCTCCCAACACCATCTGCGGTTGTGGGTTGGCAGGGTCCATCAGGCTGATAGCAGTCCACTCATCTATGGCCTTGTCAAAATTCCCTGCATTGACCGCCAGGGTAGCAAGGTTTTGCCGTGCAGGAAGGTACGCAGGATTCAAAGTTTTGCACTTTTCCCACATTTCCACTGCCTTATCTACCTGGTTTTTCTCAAGATAAGCAAGGCCTAGGTTGTAAGTGGCAAACAGGTCATCCGGATTGGCCTGGAGCACTTCCTCCCATTGAGCCATGGCTGAGTCAGTGTCTCCAGACATGGCATAAGCTTCTCCCAGGGTGGTTATGGTCACGGTACTTTCCGGCTCAAGTTCTTTAGCTTTGGTGAGCGCTTCAATTGCTTTGGCGTGTTCGCCCTTGCCCAAATAACAAAGGCCTTTGTTGTAGAACAACAGCGGGGCTGTTGAGCCTAACCGTTCAGCACGCTCAAGCACATCAATAGCTTCATCATACATCTTGAGGTCTGTGTATATGGCTCCCACGTTGTGCAACGCCTGGAGGTTGGCAGGCTCCAGTTTCAAGACCTCAAGCCATTCGTTCAAAGCGTCCCTGATCCTGCCCTTTGCCAGGTACAGCTCCCCAAGCTGCGCCCTGGCTAGCACATTACCTGGGTCCGCATCCCGGGACTTCTCAGTATGGGCGATAGCAGCGTCCAGGTCGCCCTCATAAGCGCAGACTTTACCAAGGAAGTAGTGGGACGGCGCGTGGGACTTATCCAGGGAAACGGTCTTCATCCAGAAGCGTTTAGCCTCTTCCAAATCGCCTGAATCAGCCAAAAGGATCCCTAGGTAATAATGGGCTTCCACATTGCGCTTATCCAGTTCGATCACTTTCTCCAGATGTTCCCGGGCTTGGTCACGCTCGGCAAGCCTCATGTACGACAAGGCCAGCTGGAGTCTGGTAGCGATATCTTTAGGTCTTCTTGCCACATCTTTTTCCAGGTTGCTGATTATTGCACGAAGGGACTTCTCATCAATGTTCATGTTAGCCACGTTAACCCCTCACGATACTAATATAGTGTAACCTACATTCATACCTTGTTCTTCGCTTCTAAGCGTTATAATACCTCCTCTAGGATGTTCTCCAAAACCAATTCAACTAACCGGATGTACTTGACTTGTTATAATCCTAGTAGAATAATAGGATTAGATTGTGATACAAGCTGGATTTCAACTGAGGTGAGAAAACTGTCTTTTTCGCTGTCGACCAAAGGGCATTATGCGGTATTGCTTATGTACGAATTGGCCAGGTCAGAAGACGATTTTGTGTCACTTGCCGAAATCTCCGCTGCCCAAAAACTTTCCCAGGGTTACCTTGAACAGATCGTAATCCCGCTGAGGGAACACGGCCTGGTGCAAGGCAAGCGCGGATTTGGTGGTGGCTATAAGCTTGCAAGGCCGGCGGACAGGATCACCGTTGGTGAAATCGTGAAGGTGGCCGAAGGCCCTGTCGCGCCTGTCAAGTGCATGCACGACGATTTCTCTGACTACGACTGCCCTGAGGATTGCAGAGCGAGATTGGTTTGGGAGAAAGTCGGCAATGCCATCGAAGGCGTCCTCCATTCAATAACTTTGCATGACTTGGTTGAGGGGGCCGCACACACCGGAAAAAAGGAGGACACAGACCATGAGTAGTCAGCCAAACGCTCAAAGACAAGTCTACCTTGACCATTCGGCAACCACCCCGGTGAGGCCTGAGGTGCTGGCTGCTATGTTGCCATATTTCGCAGGCAAATTTGGCAACGCTTCAAGTGTTCACAGGTGGGGATACGCAGCAAGGGAAGCTATCAATGACGCCCGGGAAAAGGTGGCCTCTCTCATTGAAGCTTCTCCTAATGAGATAATTTTCACGTCTGGCGGAACTGAAGCTGACAACCTGGCGATAAGGGGTATTGCCCATGCGAGAAAATCAAAGGGCAATCACCTGATCACCAGTCAGATTGAGCACCATGCAGTACTCCATACTTTTGAAGCTCTTCAGAAGGAAGGTTTTGAAGTCACCTTTGTCCCATGTGATAAGTACGGGTTAATCGACCCGGATGACGTAAGAAGAGCTATTAGGAAAGACACAATCCTGGTTTCGATCATGCACGGCCAGAACGAAGTGGGCACGGTAGAGCCAATAAAGCAAATCGGTGAAATAGCCCGGGAACATGGGGTCTTGTTCCACACTGACGCTGTGCAGAGCGCAGGTAAGATCCCTATTGACGTCAAAGACATGAACGTTGACCTGCTTACCCTTTCAAGCCACAAGATATACGGCCCCAAAGGCGTAGGAGCCCTGTACGTAAGGAGGGGCGTAAGGCTTACCCCCCAGGTCACCGGCGGTGCGCACGAAAGGATGAGGCGGGCAGGCACAGAAAACGTCCCCGGGATAATAGGATTCGGGGAAGCAAGCCGCTTAGCCAAGGCGGAACTTCCTGAAGAAGCAGAAAGGCTTAGCAAACTGCGCGACAAGCTGATTGAAGGGCTGCTCAGGGAAATCCCTGATGTGGCTCTCAACGGGCACCCGGTACTGAGGCTGCCTCATAACGTCAACGTGAGCGTTAAGTACTTGGAAGGCGAATCCATACTGCTCAACCTTGACCGGATGGGCGTAGCTGCATCATCAGGTTCAGCCTGTACTTCAGGTTCGCTGGAACCGTCCCATGTGCTCCTGGCGATGGGCCTGTCACATGAGACTGCCCACGGATCCCTGAGATTTTCACTGGGCATGTCCAATACAGAAGAGGATGTTGATTACGTGTTGGAGATTCTGCCACCTATAGTCGGGAAACTTCGTGCCATGTCGCCGTTAGGCCCAGGCAGCGGTTTATGATGTAAAGGCGGGGATAAGACATGTACAATGAGAAAGTTATGGACCATTTTTTCAATCCCAGAAACGTAGGGGAACTTGAAAATCCTGATGGCGTTGGCCAGGTCGGAAATCCTGTGTGCGGGGATATGATGAGGATAACCCTGAGGATAAAGGACAACAGGATTGAAGACATCAAGTTCAGGACTTTCGGGTGCGGGGCTGCGATTGCCACCAGTTCCATGGTGACTGAGTTGGTCAAGGGGCTCACTTTGGAAGAAGCACTGGAAGTTTCAAATAAGCAAGTGGCAGAATCCCTGGGCGGGTTACCCCCGCAGAAGCTGCATTGCTCTAACCTGGCGGCCGAAGCAGTACACGCTGCAATTCAGGATTACTACAAGAAGCAAGGGATTGACATAGAAATCAAGACAGAGGAGCACGAACACCAAGAACACGGGCACTAAGAGGACGGGCATCGAGAGAACGAGCACCAAGAACAGGGACACCAATATAACACAGTGCCAAACTATGAGAAGACGCATTTCAGTCATTGCCCCTAGTGATGCATTGACACTTTCACGCAGCTGCCGGATAGGTGTATCCGGCAGCTGTTTTTCCCGCTTATTCCCTCTTTGTTATATTTACTGCTAAAATTGTCGAAAGGGAACATACGCCTTGAAAATTTCGTCTGAACAAAACAAGTTATTACGATTACTATATCAGGTAAGAAATCAGCATAAGATCGAACCCCATAAGAAGCGAGAGGTAAATACATATGACCAAACATATCCGACATTTTTCGATAAGACCTTTTTCAAGAGCAAACGGCCGGGGGTTGCCTGGCGTACTTCTCCTGGCTATGGCCCTGAGCCTTGCATGTCAGCCTCAAACGGCCTTGTCCAGCGGCAATAGCCCGCTTATGCCGTCTGACTTCGCAGGTTTCAAAGGTGTTGTAGTGGGAGATGTGTGTAATCTAAGGTCAGGCCCAGGCACAAATCACAGCATTGTAGGGACAGTGCTGGAAGGTACCTGGCTGGACATAATATCCATCGAAAACGATTGGCTTAAGATATCATATAAAGGCAAAGAAGCGTGGATCGCAGCGTGGCTCGTTGACATCGACCTGAGTTCACGCGGCATATCTGCAGTCATAACCAGAACCGATGTAAACATGCGCCAGGGTCCGGGCACAGACTATCCTGCGCTGGGGGTGACTCAAAGAGGCCATACATATCCTGCTGAAGCTAAGCGCAACGACTGGATCAGGGTATCCCTGGGAAGCGGACGCACGGCATGGATCTTTGAGGAGCTGCTGCAATTGACCCTCCCTGTCATCGAGGAGACTACCCCTGTGGCAGGAGACATGGTGGTAGGCCCCCGGGGCGGATCGGTGACAGTATATCAGAGGCCCATTAAGGGCTCGCCTGTTATGGCCACCTTGAGATCAGGGGATTCTGCCAAGTACATCACGTCAAGAGGCGCATGGATTGCGGTGCAGACTTCGGCCGGGATAAGAGGCTGGGTATACGGCCCTGATTCGGTGATTTCCGCAGTAAACGACCCTTCCCTTTCCTTCGGTGTATCTGAAACATCGTGGTCTCTGGGGAAATACAGTTCAACTACGGTAAACGCTACTGACGTGAATTTTAGGGCAGGTCCTGGCACCAACTACCCTGTGATCTCCATGGTGCAAAAAGGCGACATAATCCGTGTGCTTGAAGTGCGGGATCGCTGGATAAGGGGTATTTCGCCCAAAGGCGTTGTAGGCTGGGTGGCATCGTGGCTGACCACCGGTGCTTCTGCCGGTGCATCCCCAAGCTTTTCAGTGGCACTTGACGCAAGTTCAAGTATCCGTACCCTTACACTGCAGGGTCCGTTTCAAACCTGCCAGATTATACGCAGGGAAGACAACGCATTGGTAATTAGCACCTCTGAGTTTTTCAAAACAGCAGGCAGGCTCGACATAAACGCCTACGAGTTTGAATCGGTTAAGGTCGAAGGAAGCGATGTTACCATAAGGTTTTCCGAAGCTCCGTCATATATCGTCCAAGAGCAATCGCCGGGAAAAGTGGTGCTCGGCTTTGCGCCCACAGTCACCGGAATTGATGTGAGGCGTGAGGACGACGGGGAAGTGCTTACAGTGCACACCCTTGGATATACATGGCCCACTGTAACCAGGAACGGCAGCTCGGTTACAATGTTCCTGCCAGGCGCTTCTTACGCCGGACAAGCCTCACTGGTTCGCGGCGATTTAGTTAGGAAGGTGGATATCGGTGCCACCAACGATGGCGTCAGCTTATCCATGGACGCATCTCTAAGCGGTACCTACCTGCTCAAGAAAAATGCCAACTCCCTGGAAGCCTTCTTCCCCAACCCGGGGCTCTCAGGCAAGGTGATCGTGGTTGACCCAGGGCACGGCGGAAACGATCCAGGGGCATCAGGCCCCACAGGCTACCAGGAACGGACGGTAAACTGGAAAATCGCCCTCAAACTCCGTGACCTGCTTGAGTCAGCAGGAGCAACTGTTATTCTCACCAGGTTGGGAGAATTTGAAGATGCCACTCCTCCTGAAGATTGGAAGCCTGACATAGACGAATATTCAGGTGACCTGGCTAAGAGGGCGGCATGGTCGCAGAAAACTCACGCCTTCGTTTCCATACATAACGACTGGCATAGCAACCGCCAAACTGCAGGCACAACTTCTTATATCTGCAGCCAGACTTTGAACACGTCTGAATCCAGGCGGCTGGCGACACTGATCCAGAAACACCTGACAGCAAGCCTTGGTACTGTTGACAGGGGAGTTAAAGATTCAAACTTCTTCGTCAACAGGGAATCCCACTGCCCCTCGGTCTTGGTTGAAGTAATGTACTTGTCCAATCCCAGGGAAGAAGACCTGCTCAAGCAAGATCACGTTCAGGAAGCGGCAGCCAGGGGAGTATTAAAGGCTCTTGAGGAATACTTCTCCCCTGCTTCAGGAGCCGGTACCTATTAGGCCTCCCGGACTCCTCATCTGATACTTGCCGGATTGGAGCCGGGTACGGGTACTGGGGCTAGGCACGGATCACAGCATAGATTCCAGGTTCTTGGTGCACTTGCTGCACCGTTTTGGGGGTAGCAAGGCGGAAACGAATTCATAATGGTGCACGCGGTGCACCGTTTCAGCAACAGAAAGATAAGAATGGACGCAGTATGGTGCATGTAGTGCACCATTTTGTCGTCGGAGAGAAGTAAGACAGGCCAAAATGGTGCATGTGGTACACCATTTCATGGGCCGAAAGGCCGGAAATGGACAGGAATGGTGCACGTGGTGCACCGTTTTGTCGTTGGCGAGACGGGGAACAGGCCAAAATGGTGCACGTGGTACACCATTTTGTCGATGGCGGAACAGCAAACAGGTCAGAATGGCGTACGTGGTACACCATTTCATGGGCCGAAAGGCTGAAGGTGAGCCAGAATGGTGCATGTAGTGCACCATTTTGTCGATGGCGAGACAGCAAACAGGTCAGAATGGTGTACGTGGTGCACCATTTCATGGGCCGGAAGGCTGAAGGTGAGCCAGAATGGTGCATGTAGTGCACCGTCATGTCGATGGCGAGACTGCAAACAGGCCAGAATGGTGCATGTGGTGCACCATTTCAGCGACCGCAAGGCCGGAAATGGACCGGAATGGTGCACGTGGTACGCCGTTTTATCGTTGGTGAGACGGGAAACAGGCTAAAATGGTGCACGTAGTGCACCATTCCGCTGGTCTTCTATTGGCCTTCTATGAGCTAAGAGCAAAGAACCTGGGGATCAAGAGCACGCCCCCACACAGGTCGTCCACAAGCACGTCCTCATACAGGCTGTCCAGGCACAGAAAGACAAGCAGGCACGGATGGATCAGCAGCTACAAAAAGATCAGAGGGCATTTCCCTCAAGAAAAAGGGGAAACGCCCTCCCGGATTCTTCCCCGGATTCTATGGCCTGCTTGCCCCGCTCTGGTTTGGTGCTTAGTTCAGAAATCCAGCGGACTTTCACATGCAGCTACGCAAAGCTTGACGCAAGCTTCTACGTCACCCAGATCCACCATCTCACAGGGGCTGTGGATATACCTGGACGGAATTGATATCACCCCTGCCGGTATCCCTGCCCGTGTCAGTTGGATGGCGCCTGAATCTGTGCCTCCCCGTTCCAGGACTTCCATCTGGTACGGAATGCCGTTCTCCTCAGCCAGTTTCACAAGGTAATCCCTGAGCCCGGGATGGCAGATCAAGCTGGAATCTTTGACCTTGATAGCTGCGCCTTTACCAAGGGATACATCCATGGTATGGGATTTGGGGGTATCACCCGTTCCCGTAACATCAAAAGCTATGCCCACGTCAGGGTTGATCCCGTAGGCAGCTACCCTGGCGCCCCTCAGTCCGACCTCTTCCTGGCTTGCGAACACTGCGTAGATGTCATGTGCTGTTTGCTTCAATCTCTTCAAAACTTCAATCACAACTACGCAACCAATCCTGTCATCCATTGCTTTGGCTACCATGCGGTTGCCCAGGTCAATCGCAGGCTGGAAGAAAGCGGCCATGTCGCCTACCTTGACCTTCTTTGAGGCTTCTTCGCGGCTGGCGGCACCAATGTCGATATAGAGTTTTTCGAGTTTCAGGTCTTTTATGTCATCCAGCTTCTCGCATCCAATCACACCAAAGGTACCGTTCTCGAAATACACCCGCTGCCCCAGAGAGATCACAGGGGACACTCCTCCGATATTCGCAAACCGCAGGAATCCGTTTTCGTCTATATGCGTCACTATAGCGCCGATTTCATCCATATGGGCATCAAGGATTACCTTTTTCCCTCCGCCGCTCCCTTTCTTGAAGCATATGAAATTGCCCAGAGCGTCAACCCTGATCTCGTCAACATAGGGCTCAACTTCTTTCCTGATAACTTCCCTTATGGGTCCCTCGGAACCCGAAGGCCCAAAAGTCTCTGTCAGTCTCTTGATAAGGTCTTTCATGGTCTGAAACCTCCCTCAACACTCTCTAAGAACTTGATGATCAATTTTCGGGCTGCTTCAAAATCTGACATTGACATGACCGAACAAGGGGTATGTATATAGCGGCAAGGCACAGATACGGAAGCTACCGGGCAGCCTGCTTTAGCTTGCTGGATAACGCCTGCGTCATTGCCCCCTGAAGTGGCTTCCCTGAACTGGTAAGGTATCCCCTCGTCCTCGGCAATCTTCACAAGTTGATTGAGCATTGCACGGTCAGGTATGGAGCCCCTGTCCATTATGCTCAGGGCAGCCCCCTTTCCTAACCTGGTTGCCTGGAATTCCTTGTCTGTCCCGGGTATATCAGCACAAACTGTGCCCTCAAGAGCTATGCCCATATCAGGTTCAACGGCAAACGCAGCCACCCTGGCCCCTCTCAGCCCTACTTCTTCCTGGACTGCAAACACGGCATATAGCTGTATGTTCTGCCAATCTTGTTTCAGTATCTCCAACAGAAGGGCACACCCGACCCTGTCATCCAGAGCCTTAGCTTTAACGATTCCCGGCGACAGCTCTTCGTACTCAGTGTCAAAAACCACGTAATCCCCGGGCTGCACCTTTTTTTCGGCCTGTTCCCGGGATTCTGCCCCTATATCGATAAACAACCGGTCTGTGGGTATTACCCGGGTGCGTTCATCACGTTCCTGGAGATGGATAGCTTTTGCTCCTATTACCCCAGGGATCTTTTCCTTGCCTACAAGCACCCGCTTGGAAACTAGTACCCGGGGATCTATGCCGCCTACAGGGCGAAACCTCAGGAACCCGTCTTTTTCAATGTAGGTAATGATAAGTCCCACTTCGTCCATGTGGGCATCAACCAGTACCTTTGGCCCCTGGTTGCCCTTCCTGGCGATCACGTTTCCGAGTACGTCGCATTCGTACGAAATCCCCATGGACTCAAGTTCTTTTATGATGGCAGACCGGACTTCATATTCGTTTCCGGAAACCCCTGAAAGGGATGTAAGAGTTCTCAGATCCATGTCTTCAACTCCTTCACAAAGCCTGCGTCAACAGACGCAATAAACCTGGCCAACAGCCTGCCTGCATCCTCCACGTCACTTATAGCGAGGGTCTCAACAGATGTGTGCATATACCGCAAAGGAATTGAAACCAGGCCGGTTGCTACTCCTGCCCGGGTAACCTGTATTGCCCATGCATCAGTACCTGTAGCTGCAGGGGCGATCTCGTTCTGCACTTTGACTCCAATCTCTTTGGCTGCCTTTTCAAGTGCAGCAAAAACTTTAGGATGAATGTTCCCGCCTTGGGCAAGAGCAGGCCCTTTCCCCACAGATGCGGTTCTCCACTCAGGCACTCCAGGCGTCTCACCGTGGCACACATCAATAGCTATGCCGATGTCAGGTTCGATACCGTAAGATGAGACAAGGGCACCCCTCAAGCCTATTTCTTCCTGCGTGGTAGCTACAGCGTACACATCCGCATCTACTTTGTACTTGCGCAGCTCATCAAGGCAAACCAGGATAACCGCAACCCCTGCCCTGTCGTCGAGAGCTTTGCCTGAAAACCTGTCGCCCATAAGCTCGCTGACCTGGCGCTTGAAGGTTACAACGTCGCCTACCCGGACCAGGTTCCGCACTTCTTCTTCAGGCAATCCGGTGTCAATAAACAAGTCTTCCATCTTGTGGGCTTTTCTCGCCTCTTCAGGTGAAGTGAGATGGGGCGGTTTCACCCCGATTACGCCTGTCAGCGGCCTCTTACCGTACACAATCACTTCATGGGCAGGCAAAACCCGCTGATCCACACCGCCTACAGGGGCAAACTTGAGGAAGCCGCCTTCCTCAATCTTGGTTACAATCAGCCCGATTTCGTCCATATGTCCTGCAAGCATTATCTTAGGCCTGGGCTGGGGACCTTGCCCATACTTCACTCCTATGACGTTGCCGAGCACGTCCACCTGGACTTCATCTACCAGGCCTTCCATTGCATCTCTTGCCACTGATGCAATGTCCATGAATTCAAATCCCGACACCCCGTGGGCCAGCGAGGCCGTCTTAAGGAACTCTCTTACGTCCAATCGCCTTACCCTCCTAACCAACGTTTGTTGTATGATTAACATTCTTTGGAACTCCAAACAATCCTGCCGGTACTCAAGCTAGCACAACAGCTTTTCCGGATAATTGCTCAAAGGTCTTGTAGCTTACTCCTTCAAGATCCCTGCCCCAGGGGTCAAAAGCTCTCTTAGGAAGTGTTACCGCACCAAACTCAGAACCCTGGCCGGCGATTTCACTGTACGCGGCGAGAAAGTCCCTGACAGTAAGAAGGCCGGCAGCTTCGATATTGCCCCCGAAGAACAATGAAGGTACCCCTTCAACAGCCGCCGTTAGTCCACGTAGTTCAAGTGCATCTTCGATAACCGGTCTTGCCAGTGCTGAGGTAAGCACAAGCACCCGCCTGCGTTTCACCCTGGATTCCCGTTCCCATTCAAACCATGCTTCAAGATCCAGGTCGTCATACATCACAAGCCCTGACGGCTGAAACCTTTGTTTGTTGATCACAGTCTCATAGAGGACACCCTGCCTGTCATAAGCTACCCGGGGCTTCTCGTGATCCCTTATCAGCTCGAAGGCTTCAGTCCGTGTCATCACTCGCCGCCTCAGCACTTCGGTGATCACGTCCCCAGGCCTGATTCCAGCTCTCCTTGCCGGCGACCTGGGCAACACATGCTCAACCACAGGGGTTACCGATGTTATCCCCGGAGGTTCAAACAGTACCGGGATTTTGAGATCCTTCTGCAGGTCTTGACTGAAACTCCTTGCTTCATCCACGTCGAACGAAGCTGCGTCCTTCCACAGGGGGTGGAGCCGGGAAAACCCAGGCGACATTATCCGTATGGACCACGCGCCTGACTCTTTCAAGAAGCTTGCAGTATTACTCACGTCGTCCCATCCGGTCACAAAGGGCAGTGCGACTATGCTTCCTTCAAACCTGACTTTCCCGCCAAGGCCCTCCACATTCCGCAAGGTGCTTTCAGGCTGTTTATCCCCCATGACCTGTTCCCTGTGGCCCACGGTGTTAAGGGATACCATGAGTTCAACCTCTAGTTCTGAAAGCAGCCCAATGAGTTCTGGATTAAGCAATGAAGCGTTGGTTGTGACCCTGATGATCCTGTCAGGGTAGTGTTGCCGCAGGAGCTTGAGGATTTGCGGAAACTCAGGATGGGTAAGAGGTTCGCCCTCGGTAATCCTTGTGACCGACTCACCTATGACGATAGGCCCCCGGGAGCCTGTGAGCCACAATATGCTATCTTCAATCTCCTCCAGGCGCCTGGGAGGTATGGTAAACACCTCGCACGTCTCAGGATTGTAGGCGTTAGAGCAAAAAATACACTGCATGTTGCAGCGAGAGGTAAGGGGTAGTATGCCTTGCATCTGGGCATGATACAGCAGCGCTTCCATGGATGGGGGCGGTGTACGGGCAAGCTGCATCATATATCCTCCCCCCAGGACTGCAGCTCAAGACCGGCTGAGCACTCCATCAACAAGTTCTCCTTTTGAGGCCGGCTGCTGCCTGTCATTTGGTACTTGTAGTAACCTGCTGCTGCGATCATGGCGCCATTATCTGTACATAGTTCCCTTGGAGGCACAAACAACGGGATGTCCAGCTTTGCGGCCAGTTCCTGGCTTTTCCGCCTGAGCAGCATATTGGCAGCAACCCCGCCTGAAATGGCAAGGCTCCTGGCGCCTGTTTCCCTGATCAGTTCTTCTACGGGATTCAGCAGCTGATCCACTACGCCTTTCCTGAAACCGGCAGCCAGGTCACGCTTGAACTCTTCAGTCTTATCGCCTGCCTCAAACTCAAGCAATGCCCTGGTCTTGATGCCTGAAAAGCTGTAATCATATTTTGAACCGCGGATTCTTGGCAAAGGAAACGGGATCTTGTCCGCATCGCCTTTTTCGGCCAACCGGTCCAGATAGGGGCCTCCGGGAAACCCAAGCCCTATCTCCCTGGCAACTTTGTCAAACACTTCGCCTGCCGCATCATCCCTGGTTTCAGCCAGCACAGTGAAACGCCCGTGGGATTCCATCAGGATCAGCTCAGAATGGCCTCCTGACACTACCAGGTTGAGCGCGGGGAACTCAGGCAGCGTCTCTCCAAGGAAGTTAGCATATATGTGCCCTGCGATATGGTGAACGTCAATCAAAGGCACCTGCGCAGCGTGGGCCAGACCCTTGGCAAAACCGACCCCTACCAGCAACGAGCCCAAAAGGCCCGGACCGTTTGTAACAGCTATCAGATCAATATCGCTTAGGGCCACACCTGCCTGCTCAAGGGCTTCACTGCAAGCAGGAATCAGCACCTCTAAGTGTCTTCTTGAAGCGATTTCAGGCACAACCCCTCCAAATTTTGCGTGGAGGTCGGTCTGGGAAGAAACAATGTTCGATAAAAGCTGCCGGCCGTCTCTTACAACAGCGCACGAAGTATCGTCGCAAGACGTATCAATTCCAAGTATGAGCATGCCATCACCTCTCAAAGCTTATCCCAATTATACCCTGAAATCTCCGGGTCAGTGCCAATGGTTTGATTGCGGCCGGCGGACCAACAGGCATGGATCATTCAAGGCACAAATCGAGCAAGGCACAAATCCAGGCTCAACCCTGGGCACGTCCCATACAGTATTGACACACCGGGGCATTCGTGAAATGTTTAAGTGAAACGTGTGAGAGGACCTGTGACATCAGATTTCATTGGATAGCGGGGTAGGTAGAATGCATTTTGCAGATAAGCTTATGGCGCGGATCAAAGAAACCGGATCGCGGGTTGTGATTGGCGTTGACCCTGATCCAAGGCGGCTGCTCGGGTCAGATTCCGAATTCAGGGCAGCATTCCCAGGCAAGCCTGACGGATACCTGTTAGACGCTTTCTGTTCAACAGTCATCCAAGTAGCTAAGACTTACGCCTGCGCAATCAAGCCCCAGGCCGCCTTCTTCGAAAGCATGGGGATGCTTGGGTGGAAATCCCTCTCTCTGTGCATACAAAACGCCAGGAAGCATGGTATACCCGTGATCCTTGACGCCAAGAGGGGTGATATAGGCCACACTGCAAGCGCCTACGCCAAAGCTTATCTGAATCCTGAATCTGAGTTGTTTGCCGACGCACTCACGGTAAATCCCTATCTCGGTCCTGACACCCTGGAGCCTTTCATGAACATGGCCAAACAAAACGGCTGCGGGCTGTTCGTATTGGTGAAAACGTCGAATCCAGGTTCTCATGCGTTGCAAGACCTCAAGGTCCTGGATGAGCATGGTAGACCTTCTATCACTGTGGCGGAAAAAGTCGCCCAATGGGTAAGTAAACTCGGAAAGTCACACATAGGCAAGTCCGGATTTTCAAATATAGGCGCAGTGGTAGGAGCTACTTACCCGGAGCACCTGGAAAAGATGAGGCAGCTTATGCCGCAGTCTATCTTCCTTGTACCCGGTTACGGCGCCCAGGGCGGAAGGCCGGATGACGTAAAGGCAGCATTTCATCCTGACGGTACAGGGGCTGTGGTTTCATCCTCCAGGGGCATAATCTTCGCCTATGAAAACCAACCCGGATTGAGCCAAGACGGCATCTTTGAAGCAATGGCAAGAGCAGCCGGAAAAGCCAGGGACGACATTAATGCGGTAGCTCTCTCTTGAGGCTACATCATCCATTTGACTTCGTCTTCCTGAGGGGAGTCAGGGCTCAAGTCGTCCTTCCACATGATAATTGCATCTTCATTGGTGTCAGAATAATAGCCTTTCCGTATGCCCCTGTCCTGAAAACCGAGTTTCCTGTAAAGGTTCTGTGCCCCGTAGTTAGAAAATCTCACCTCAAGGGTCATCTTAGTAGCGCCCAGCTCCCTGGCCTTCCTAAACGCGAATCTCAACATCTGTTCGCCGATTCCTTGCCGCCGGAATTTTGGGTTAACGGCTATGTTTGTGATGTGGGCTTCATCGAAGAACACCCACATCCCGAAATAGCCCACAAGCATCCCGTCAATACGGGCTGTGAAGTAGTGGGCATATAGATTTGCAGTAAGTTCAGAATGGAAAGCATTCCTCGACCACGGCGTTGGATACGACTGGCGCTCGATTTCAAGCACTTCGTCAAGATCCCTTGGGGTCATCTTACTGATAACCAATTTGTCAACGTTAATCAACTCGGCCACCCTTCTTTGCCTTGCGGGCAAGCACCACTTCCGCCTGGGATTTCCGGTAATAATCAGGAAGCGCTGAAGACGCGTCTACCACGTTGCCTTCCAGGAACATTTCCAGGCCTATCAGGCCCAATATCCCTGGCACCGGCAGCCTGAGATGGGTGTCAACCGGCCTGACACCCTCTATTCCCGCTTCACCGGCCATCTTAGAAAACTGCTCTGCAGCATCTCCTGTAATCCACACAGGCAGCGAAGGAGTACCGCCCAAATAGTCCAAGAACCGGTTTGAATCTACGGCGGTTGGAGGCACAAGCTCATCAAAACCTGACCTGGTCCGGGAATCCCCTGCTGCCTCAGGTGCTGCCTTCTCATACAAGGCGCACACAGTCTGGCTTCTGGCTCTCCCCTGCACTATACCAACCCTCGGATAAGATGCGCATTGCCTCAGGTAAACCTGGAATGTAGGCACCTTGGCAATAGGCTTATCCAAGGCAAAAGCCAGTCCTTGGGCAATGGCAAAGCCTATCCTCAGCCCGGTAAAAGACCCGGGGCCGGCAGACACCGCCAGGCAATCCAGGTCTTCAGGGTTCCAACCAACCGTCTCCAGTGCCTGTATGTAAAGGGGAACCAACATCTTTGAATGGATCATAGGTTCTATGACTGTAAACTCACATCGTATGCCTGTATCGTCTACAAGCGCCACTCCAAGAAGTTCTGTGCTTGTTTCTATGGCTAGGACCCTAGCCGTTTTCGTTCCTGTGTCTCCAGATAGTTTCAATAACTTCTACCCACCTTGCCTCGCTGGTTTCAAGGGTGATCCTGCACTTATTCTCTGATTTCACCGGTCTGGAATCCAAACACTCCTCGTGAAATCCGATGTTTACTTTCAATGTCGAGTCAGGCAAAGCTTCACCTGCACGTTCGGGCCACTCTATGGCTACGACTGCAGAATCGTCAATATCATAGAGCAGGCCTGACTCTAAGATGTCTTCCTGGGTCAGCCTGTAGAAGTCAAAATGATGTAGCACAAGCCTGCCCCGGTAAATCCTTTCCAGGACAAAGCTTGGGCTCTTTACATGTTCCTGTATGCCAAGCCCGGCAGCAATCCCTTGTACCATTGTGGTCTTGCCCGCCCCCAGGGACCCGGCCAGCAGGATTACCTCACCGCCCTTAAGCTGCTCTCCCAGGAGTTTTCCGAGACACCTGGTCTCTGACGGAGTTTCTACAACCAAAGTGCGTTTAGCTGTCTTGTTTTCCTGATGCATCAAACAGTGTCCTTTCACCTGCACAACTCTGCATGCTTTTGCTTGAGGCTCAAGAAATCCTCCCAAATCAGCCGTCTCTTGTTCCTTTCGTCCCTCAACACAGCAGCAGGATGAAACGTGACAAGATAGCTGATTCCATCCTTCTCAAACCATTTTCCCCTGTCCCTGGTAACCCTCAATCCAGGATTTATCAAAGTTTGAGAAGCCAGGGCTCCTAAGGCCACTATGATCTTGGGGCGGATTATCCTGATCTGCGCCATGAGATTTGGAAGGCACGCCTGTACCTCGTCTGGCGAAGGGAGCCTGTTCCCAGGCGGCCGGCACTTGACTATGTTGGCAATGAACGTTTCTTCTCTTGAAAACCCGTGGGACTTAAGCATCAGATCCAGAAGTTGCCCCGCCCTGCCGACAAAAGGCCTTCCCATTTCGTCTTCTGTCTTCCCAGGACCTTCCCCGACGAACATTATCTCAGCTTCCGGGTTGCCCTCGCCGAACACTACACCCCTGGCTCCTTGCCTTAGGGAACATTGCCTGCACTTAAGCACAAGCTGCCTCAGGAGAGCAAGGTCGTCAATTCCTGCAAACCGGTCCCCGGCAGGTGCTTTCGCCTCCAAATCCCGGGACAACTCCTGGCCAAGGTCCGGTTTACAACCGGTAGTCTCCTGCTGCTCCGGAAGCCTTCGTGCGCCTGGATCAGTTACAGGGGTCAATCCGTCAAACAGTGTACCCTGCCCGGGCACAGATTCGCCTCCGAACAACGAGCGCTGGAACACGCCGGGCTTACTCTTCACCTGGGTCAACTCCTTGTTGCTTCGCTTCTTGCTGCAACCTAGCCAGCCGGTTCTGTATGATATCAGGGTACTGCCTGACCAGGTTCATGTTGCTGTTCAGGTGCTCCTGGTATTTCCCGGCCAAGTCCGGATCAACCTGACTGAGAGCTTCATGTATGGCCCTGCCCATAGCTGCAGCTTCCTCGCAATCAGGCTGGCACGGGAAGAAGTCCTTGGTGAAATACGCATGTATGTCCACATCTTCGGGACGGTCAGAATGGGCAATCTGGTATGAAGCCCTCACCTCAGGACTCAATACCCCTGAATTCCTGTCAAAGATGTACCTTTCTATGCAGCAAACAGGGAATCCAAGTATTTCCCCGGCTTTCCGCAAGAAAGCAGCATTATGTTCTTCAGGGAACACCCGGAATGAGCCGTCTGAGGAGGGATCAGGATGCTTAGCGTAAGCATACCTTATGTCTTTCCTGAGATCCTGAAGCTCCTCAAGTTCAACGGCGACATCGTCGTCGTTGAAGATGTAAATCTCCCGTATAGTCGGTCGTGCTTCTAATTCTTTCCACTTCAATCCCCATCTATCGATCCAGTCCATGTACACTTGGTACGATCTGGACTTCTCAACGACATCGCTGTATATATCGCTGAGCAGCTGCAAGCGGAAACGCAGGTCCTGTGCCTTATTCTTCTTCCGGCGCATAGTAGCCGCCCTGCTCTTTAGATAATCGGTAAGCGATTCGCCGGGAAGCCTCTGTCCTGCCATCTTCTGCCGGAACCTGTCGTCGATAGTGGCACCTAGGATACCGGCATCAGGCAATTCAGCAGGCATGATGATTTGGGCTGCTTTTCTCAGACCTAATATCACAGGCAGGAAATCATCAAACTTGGCCCGGAGAGGAATCACATGCTCATTCATAAATTCGAGATATAATTGCTGGTCCATGGCTCTTGTAGGCTGTCAGAAGGAAGCCTACTTCATCGTTCCCCCTTTCTCTACAATGTTCACATCGAGTGCTTAACTTTGTTCTTCACCCAAACATCTTATCCCTTTATCTTATAGCAAAACACTTCCGGGATAACGTACACATAACTCAGTATTGCCATTGGATGCCAAAAACAAAAGGAGAGGATTATCCTCTCCTTTTACTTCTACATTGACAGTCCGCGTGCTAGCTTTCGATTATCTCCACGTTGGCCCTGGGCACAGTTACAATCGTGCCGTCTTCCAACTTAGCCCTCAGAATTCTAACCCGGGCTTCTGACTCGATTACCTCAAGCTCAGGCGGCAGTTCGACAATTTCAGCCAGCATACCGAAGTAAGGCTCCCTGATGATACGAATTGGTGTTCCAGGTACAAGTCCCTTGGTAAGGTCCAGACCTTCATCGTCGCCCTCAGCTTCATAACCGGGCACAATGATCTCAGGACGCATTACTCCTGCACGGATCTGGGTTGCCCCGTTGATCGACGCCTTGAAGCCGTTAAGTTTCTTGAGCAACACGAAGGTCCGGTCTGCCATCCTCATCCTGCCGAAACCTTCGGTGATGATTACGGTAACCGGGATATCTTCATGCCCTGTAATCGCTACACCAATGTCGAAGCCGAGGTATTCGATTAGTTCGGTGTCGATTATACCGCCGGCCACAATTCCCTTTGCGCCTACTTCTCCGGCTTTCTTAATCGCCTCAGCCGTAACCAGTGAGCCGCCGACCAGGATCTTATCCTTGTCATCAGGCCTGACATTGGAAGCATCCAACACATCGTTGGGGTCTTCCACCGCGACCCTGATGACGCCCTGGGTTTCTCCGCCTACGCCAAAGATGCCCTGTATAAAAGCGCCTTCCGTTCTTACAACAACCCCTTCTTTGGGGAGAACTCCCTCGACGATTCCCTCTATATAGGCATCTATCTCAATGGGAACCGGGGGTTCACGTAAGGTGACCTGCCCGGTAACTGTTGAGATCATCTCAATGGCCCCGTCTGTGGGCGATTCAACATGGTGCCTGATCAGCCCGAAAAACGACTTGTACTCCGCCAGGAGTTCACCTTTCTTGACAAAGTCCCCTTCGGACTTCTGCATGAAATCAGCGATATCATCAGGGTCGACGCCCAGGATATTTGCCACGTTAACCGCCTGCGGGTTACCGGGAATGTGCGTTTTCGCAACAATAGTGTCTGGCGAAACCGCCTGTCCTTTCTCAACCAGCACTTCGCCGAGGATAGGAAGGCGGCGCGTCTTGGTGATCACCGCTCTTTCAGTTACTTTGAGACCAGGTGTATATGCGTGTGCCATTTATACCTTCCCTCCTCTAAACCTCAGCATATTTCTTGAGCGATTCCGCAGGATACATATTCATCGCAAGGAACCACTCTACCAGCTTGGCGTTCCGGGCTCTCACATCTTCGGGCAGGGCAAGCGGGCGTCCCCTGCAATCGATGATGACCCCAACCACACCGCCGTTGACATCTTTCTTGACTTCATGTCCATAGCCCCTGCCTGCATCAAACTGCCGGGACGGCCGGATCATTGCTAATGCAACTGTGTCTTCGGGAACCGGGATAACTTTCACGGAACCGAAAGGCACAGACTCTTCATATGTCTTGCCGTCAAATTCAAGGGTCACTTCCAGACAAGGAGCGCCGAACTCAGCTTTGCCGTTGGGGCCTGCAGCTGCAATTGCCGTTCCAAGCTTGACTAGGCAGTCCCTGTCAAACACCTGCATGGAAGCTTTCGGATGGATAGATGCCAGGATACCCAGCTGCGGCATCATGAAGATTGAGTCAACCGCCAACATGGTTGTTGCCTCTGGCTGGAAAGCGTCCATAAGCATCATAGCAGCTTGTGCACGCCTGGGTGCGTGGGACAGACATCCGCCTGAGCCGATAAGCATGCCAAGCTCAGCCATGTCGATGTATGTCTCGTCACTTCCAGTCTGTTCGAAGGTATCTCCAATGGTCCTCTGCCTGTGTACGCCTCTAAGCCCCACTGCCAAGCTCTTGTGGTGCTCGAAAGCAAGACGCAAAGCTTCCCTTGCAATAGCTTGTTCGATGATAAGCTCGTCCAGAGTCTGCGGGATAGTGGTGGGACGGATCATCTTATTCCTGATCCTGTTCCTAAGAGCTCCTTCTTCAATGGAGAACGGAATCCATCTCATGATATTCCGCACACCTGCTTCGAGAAGCACGTTGCAGATAGAGTAGCTCATACCCAGGTTAGCTGAAACGGTTCTATTGAAGAACTCGCCAAACACTGAGAATACGTCAGTGGTTGCGCCACCTATGTCAACCCCTATGACGCTCATGTCATATTCCTGTGAAGTAGTCTGCATGCAAGCGCCAACTGCACCAGGAGTGGGCATAATGGGTATGGGGGTCCACTGCATAAGCTTGTTGTAACCAGGCGCCTGGGCCATAACGTGCTCCATGAAAAGGTTGTGAATCTCTTCCCTTGCAGGCCCAAGCACTTCGGTCTCAAGCACAGGCCGCAGGTTGTCCACGATTCTAAGGTCGGTCTTCTCACCGAGGATATTGCTGATATGTGTCCGGGCCTGCTTGTTACCGGCGAAAATAATGGGCAGCTTGTACCCGATACCAAGCCTCGGCTTGGGTTCCGCAGCTGAGATGAGCTCACCGATTTCAGCTACGTGAGTGATGGTGCCGCCATCAATTCCTCCTGAAAGCAGAATCATGTCAGGCCTTAGCTGCCTGATCCTCTGGATCTTCTCATGGGGCTTCCTGCCGTCGTCTACTGAAATAACGTCCATTACGATAGCCCCGGCACCCAGGGCAGCCCGGGCGGCAGATTCGGCGGTCATAGTCTTAACCACACCTGCTACCATCATCTGGAGGCCGCCACCTGCAGATGAGGTTGACATGTAGATGTCTACCCCTGAGCCGTCAGGTTGCCTTGGTGTGATTACTCCCTGTTCGTTTAGGAATGTCTTACCGGTAAGTTCTTCAATTTCCCTGATAGCATTCCTAGCACCCATTGTAACGTCTTCAAAAGGCGCCTCAACTGTTGTGGGAGCTTCTCCCCGCACGACCAGGCGGTATTCGTCGCCGGTTTTTTCGATAAGAATAGCTTTGGTCGTTGTGGAACCACAGTCGGTAGCTAACACAGAGTTTATCTCTCTGTCTAGCTCAAACGCATTCTTTTGCTCCTGCACTAAGTCTTCCCCTCCCTCACTGGCACCATGACACAATAAGACTACTTGGATCAATTACGACATCCGCCGCGAAAAATCCTCTTACATCAGATCATTTTTCAGCGTCTGTGTCTTGTGATTCCATCTTTAACGCATCATCAAGCATAGATGTTCCTGATTCTTTCTGCTTTGCTACTCTTTTCAAAGCCTTCTGCTTTTTTCTTTCTTCCTCCTCTTCCATAGCGATAGCTTCAATTCGCTGAATCAGAAGCTCTACATTCTTCCTATCATCAAAAAAGTACGCATAATCTTCAAAAGTCTCGAAGAACACACCAATCATCGGTGAAAAAAAGTGCATAAGCTGGCCACCTATATAACTCAGGGGCTTGTTCATTTCCAAGAAGAAAATCGCGGGAACCGCCAGGCCGTACTGCTTTACCTTCTGCGCAATCGCTTCCACCAGCTCATCCCGCTGCTTCTCGTCAATAGGCTCGCGGAAGTTAAGCATCCGTTCACCTCCCTGTCGATAGCATTGTCTCTATTTTACAATATTTCAACCAACTTATCGAAACCTAAAAATACCACAGCAGACAGCAAGCAGCCTGGATACCCATAACCAGGCACCATGAGCTGCTTGCCGCTATATTGCTCATAATAACTCTACATTAGCCCTGGGGACCACCACTTCATTCCCGTCCCTAAGCGCAACTTTGACTACAGGAACTCTGGCTTCAGTCTCGATTGCCACAGGCTCCCTGATGATCTCGCAAATCCGCCCGGTAGCCCCGAAATAGGGTTCGTTGATGATCCTTACATCCATTCCTACCCGCAAGTCAGGATCAAACTGGACAGGTTTGGCAGGCTCATCCTCAAAATCCTCAAAAGGAGCGATGATTTCAGGCCTTATGGCCCCTGCCCTAATCTGGGTTGCACCGTTAATCGAAGCCATCCTTCCTTCAAGGGAAGCCAGGATCTCAAATGCTTCCTTCCGCATTGAGAGGTGGCCAAATCCCTCCATCAGTATAACAGTAATGTCAATATCCTCCTGGCCGGTTATGCCCACGCCAAGCTTGACTCCAAGGGATTGGGTCAGGTTAAAGTAGTTGACCGTTCCTGTGATTACTCCCTTTACTCCGATATCAAGCGCCCTGGAAAGGGCTTCGTTGGTGGCGAAAGATCCCCCGACGATGATCTTATCTCTGCAATCCTCCGTAATCATGTCTGCTTCAAGCACCTGATCGGGGCTGCTACAAAGCATTTTGAGTTCACCGTAGGTCTCCCTGCCCAGCCCGAACACCCCGTTGAGGCGGACTCCGGTAGTGTCAACTATACATCCCCGGTTCTCAATAATCTGAGAGACAGTGCCTTGTACGTATGCATTTACCACGACCTCTTTGAACGGCCTGGCAATTGTCACTTTGCCTGTCTCGGTACAAATCTTAGATATGATTCCTGATACGGGAGCTATCGCAGTCTTGGTGAAGAACGCCTGGGCTTCGCCCTTCTTGGCGATCATCTGGCCCTTCTTGACTTCTTGACCTACCTGCCTCAGCATGTGGTTTGGAAGTTCTTCAGGTTTGCACTTGATCTCGAAAGCCACGTCGAAGGTTATAGGCGGCTCTTCCCGTCCAAACTCTTCCCTGATAGTAATCCTTCCTGAACGGCTAGACACATCCTCGATTACACCGTCTGTAGGTGACCCAATCTCTTTCCTGCCGTACAGACCTTGTTCGGCCCTGGCGATAATGTCCTGGGTCTTGACGCGGTCGCCCACATTTTTCAGCATGCATTTGCCAAGTTCCGAAGGTTCTATACCCAATAGCCTGGCTGCTGGGATAACCCAGGGAATACCGGGCCTGAGCGCTATCTTGGCAACAGGTGTATCAGGTAATACCCTGTCTCCCTTCTTAACAAGGACTTCCCCTGGCAGGGGTAGCCGCCTTACTTTTCTTATAAGTTCTATCCGGCCCACTTGACTATCTCCTGAATAAACCGAAGAGACCGCCACGTTTCTTCCCTCCTTGTGTGTCTTCCTCTTTAGCCGGGAAGCGCTTCTGCAGCTCGTAAACAGGCTCCATGGGATAAGCGTTCATAGTTTCAAACCACGAAGTCAGTTTCTTGATCCGCTCGGAACCGCTCTCGGGCAACTCTATAGGACGGCCCCTGCCATCTAACACGATTCCCACGAGCCCTCCGTGAAGTTCAGTTTCAAAGATAGTACCCCTGCCTGCACCCACATCTATACGCCCGCCGTTAGGTACAAGCTTGCATGATACAGTGTCGCCCACTTCCAAAGAAATCACCTTGAGATCACCTGCTGTGATCTGGTGCTCCTGGACCTCTCCGCCGGGCATGGCAATGTGAATGGTAGCCAAAACACCGTTCCTGGGTGCAGGACCGACAGGCGCCACGACTGTACCAAGCCTCACCAGACAGTCTTTATCAAACACCTCAGCAGCAATTTCCGGATATACAGAAGAAAGTACTCCAAGGTGAGGCATCATGAAGATAGAGTCCACAGCTAACTGTGTGACGCCTTCAGGCTGGAAAGCATCTATGAGCATGAGTGCAGCTTGCTGCCGCCTGGGGGCATGTGACAGCACACCGCCTGAACCCACCAGCATGTCAAGCTCCATCATATTGATAATGTCACGTCCGGAAGCTTTTGTAACCCCGGACTCGCGGCCAAATCCTACTTTTTCTTCCTCGACTTTTTTCGCAAGGCTCTTGTGGTGTTCAAAACTCAACCGCAGGGCTTCCCTTGCAAGCGCGTGCTCGACCACAAGGTGGTAGACGGTCTGGGGTATTGTGGTGGGCCTAACCATCTTGTTGGCAATCCAGTCTGAAATCTGGGACTGGTCCATGCTGAAAGGCACCCATCGCAGGATATTATCGAAACCTGCCTCCTCAAGCACATTGCATATTGAATAGCTCATTCCCAGGTTCGCAGACACTGTCCTGGTAAAGGTATCTTCGAAGTTGGAAAATACGTCAGTTGTCGCCCCGCCAATATCCACGCCTATAATGCTTTGGTTGTTCTGTTCGGCCAGAACCATGATGAGTTTTCCCACAGCGCCGGGTGTGGGCATAATCGTTGTATCCACCAGTTCCATGAGTTCACCGTATCCGGGAGCTTGAGCCATCACGTGGTTCATAAAGAGATCATGTATGGCTTCCCTGGCGGGCCCAAGGTTCTCAATGTCGTGACGCGGCCTGAGATTTGGGACCAAATGCACGTCCATTGTATCTCCACATATTTGCATCACAATATCCTGGGCGTCTTTGTTGCCCGCATAAATAAGGGGCAGCTTATAAGTAGCACCAAAGCGAGGCTGGGGGTTAGCCTGTTTGATAATCTCTGCAATCAACGCCAGATATGCAACAGAACCTCCGTCTACGCCGCCTGACACCAGGATGATGTCAGGACGCAGCTCAGTGATTCTGGTTATTTGCTCTGATTGTGATCTTCCGTCGTCTACTGATATGACATCAAGCACTACCGCCCCTGCGCCTAGGGCTGCCCTATGAGCTGAACTGGCACTGATAGACTTAACCAGGCCAGCCACCATCATCTGAAGCCCGCCTCCGGCCGAAGACGTAGAAACGTACATATCTACACCTTTTTGGCCGTCTTTCGGCCTAATCAGGTTACCTTCCTCATCAAGAAGTGGCCTGTCTATTAGTTCTTCTACCCGCCTTATAGCTTTCTTCACACCGATCATCACGTTTTCCCATGGGGCTTCCACTGTCGTGGGCATTTCGCCGCGGGTGACCAGCCGGTATTCATCGCCTATCTTCTCAATAAGAATAGCTTTGGTGGTAGTAGAACCAACGTCTGTGGCCAAAATAGACTCAACTCTTCTGTCTTCCATACCAGATCCCTCCTTGCTCCCCCTGTCACCAATCAAAAGTCAACCAAAGGCCAATCAAAGATCAAAAAACAATGCCCTGATAAAAGCCATTCTGGAGGCAGTGTAGTGCTGATTAGTCTTTCGAGCGTAATCTGCGGATGCGCCTAATCGCTGATCGCAGCCCGCCTTTTTCTTCCTTCGCCTTCTGATCTGTAGACAGTGCTTCATCGAGAGGCTTCAATTTAGAGCTGACTATGCGAAGGATTTCATCTTTGTTAGAACCGTCTTGGTAATAGTAGAGAAAGATCCCCTCCTTCATACGTCCCCTGAAAGTCCGTATATCATGTGTAAGGAGCACACCGTCGGGAAACTCCCTATAGGCCATAAAAGCATTCCAAGGACGGATATCCCGTGCCAGGAACGTCCGGTAGCCCACTTTTTCCTCGGTAAGGATGAATGTGACGGGAAAGAGATACGGAGCCAGGCGATTAAGGAATATCACTGAGATAACTGCTACAAAAAACAACTGGGGTACCGCCCAGTACGCAATGGCTATAGACCCGATAAACGAAGCAATAACGAAAACGGCAACAAGGGGCCTTCTAGGCAGAAGCCAATTTATCCACCTGTAGAGTTCCACATCTTCCTTAGCTTCTTGTTCCTCCTCAACAGGAGCAACCTCCTTGGCCTCATCCTTGGCCTCCTGCTTGACCGCTCCTGGAGCTTTTTCCCGGGGTCTCAGGCCTCTTAGATAAGACGGCCTTCCGGCGGGTCTACCCGGTTGGCTTTGCTCCGCTTGGCTATCCTTGTTTTTCCGCGGCATTACAAACCTCCCTGAGAAATTGCTTCTTAAACACCATTCGACGATTTTTCAATTTATCCTGCCGTAAACCACAGAGTACACCTGTCAGGCGTTCCAGCCTTTTATGATATCAAGCACCATACTGACAGGCAGCGCCATTCTGGTATTGCCATCCCGGCCTTCCATAGTTTCTGCAGCAAACAACGAATTAAGGATGGCTTCTTCAGTGGCTTCAACTGAGGCAGCAAAAATCCTGCCGAGTTCCTGGGAATCATCCCGCAGCCATTTGCCGGCAACAAAGGGTGACGGGTCTTTATGGGGCACGCGGTTGGCCGTGGAAAATGCTACGGCGAAATCGCCGCTTCCGTTCTGAAAAGTGGAGCCTATCCGCGCCAGCCCACCTCCGCACCTCTTGGCGATCCTGTGAAGCTGCCTGTCTGAAACAGGCACATCAGTTGCCAGCACAATCACTATGGAACCAGGGGGAGCTTTACGCTGCATCCCCAAGCGTTTCTCCAGTTCTAACCCTACTGGGATTCCTGATACCCTCAGTTCTTTCATGCTGCCGAAGTTGGACATAACCAACACGCCTACAAACCAACTGTTTTCACCAATTTCTACGCATCTGGAAGATGTACCTATGCCCCCTTTGAAACCAAAGCACGACATTCCGGTACCGCCCCCCACGTTGCCTTCAGTTACCGGCCCTGATGCGGCTTGATTCAGCGCTGACAATACGTGATGTTTTTTCACGTGCCTTCCCCTGATGTCATTGAGGAATCCGTCGTTGCATTCAAGCACCAAGGGATTCACAGTACCGGTGGTCACACCGATGTCAGGGTTGAGTTCCAGCATATATTCACAGAGGGCATCCCAAGCCTGGCCCACGCTCAAGGTATTGGTGAGCACGATAGGGGTCTCAATAACTCCCAATTCCTGGACTTGGGCAATACCTGTAGCTTTGCCAAATCCGTTTATGACATAGACAGCTCCCGGTACTTTCTCCTGGAATATATTGCCTGGATGAGGCCTGATTGCGGTTACTCCTGTTCTTACAGGCCCTTTGCCTGGAACAAGGGGGCCTTCACCTTCTATGATGGTCGAGTGCCCTACCAGAACCCCAGGCACATCTGTAATTGCATTGTACGGCCCTGCCGGCAGCGTTCCTATAGAAATTCCAACATCCCTGCATCTAGGCTTGCTTGAACTAATGTTGCAACCTGCCCCGGCTCCATTTGTCATTGCCTGATTCCCCCACTCAATCCTTGAAATTCTTGGCAGCCTCTACTAAGGCTTCGAAAGGCCTTATGAAAACACGGTTATGCTTCCACATGCATTCAGGGTGCCATTGCAGCAGGAGCACAAAATTCTTCCGGCCTTCAACCACCTCGGTAACGCCGTCAAGAGCCCTGCCTGAAACAACCAGGCCCTCTCCAGGATCACGGACTGCCTGGTGATGATACGAGTTGACCGACAGCCGTCTTTCCCCGAAAACCTCAAAGGCCAGTGAATCTTCCTCGATGATCACTTCGTGTGTACCATGCCATCTGGGTGCCTGTTGCTGGTGTTTCATAGCCCCGCCGAGCTGGGAAGGTATGTCCTGGATCAAAGTGCCACCGGCAGCAACGTTAACCACCTGGCATCCCCTGCATATCCCCACAACCGGCATTCCCATGTCCAAGACTCTCCTGGCTATATGCAATTCCAGTTCATCAAGCCTTGGGTTTACACCGCCCAGTTTCAGGTGAGGCCGCTCCCCATACCGGGCCGGGTCAACATCGGCGCCGCCTGGGAACAAAATGCCATCCAGTTTGGGTAGGATTTCATCAGCTTCTTCTTTGCCCACCATAGGTATGGCCAAGGGAATCCCGCCTGCTTCCAGCACAGCAGAAACGTACGTATAGGACACGACAGACGACTCTTTCTCTTCGTTCCAACTAGCTACGATACCAATTACCGGTTTCATTTCTTGTCCTCCCCTTTGAGATTTACTGCCACAAACCAGCCTTACTGCAACTACAGGGGCTTTAACCCCAAGGATATTGCCAAGCCTTCATCCACTTGTGCCATAATGTGGCTGTCAAGCTTAGCTACCCTCTTCTTAAGACGTTTCTTGTCTATTGTCCTTACTTGCTCAAGCAAGATAACTGAGTCGCGTTCAAGATTGGAGAGCTTGGCAGGGAGTTCCACATGAGTTGGGAGCCTCGCCTTTTGGATCTGGGAAGTAATCGCAGAGATGATCACTGTAGGGCTGTACTTGTTTCCAATATCGTTTTGGATGATCAAAACCGGCCTGAATCCACCCTGTTCTGAACCAAGAACAGGGTTTAGATCAGCGAAGTAAATCTCACCTCTTGAAGGCTCCAATCAAGTTTTCCTCCATCTGGCAGATACGTCATGCCGGGAATCATCAGGGGCAAGGGCACTGTACTCGTCGGCAGGTCCCCATCTGGGAAAACAGTCGAAGTCACAAGCGATTTCTTCAGCTAAGAGCCTGTTAATCTCAGCCATTTCCAGATAGCCGTTTATCATCTGCTCCCGCATGTTCTCCTTTTTCACCTTTTCCATGTAAAAGCAACAAGCTTCACGTATAAACAACGAACGGGTCTTATTTGTTTCTACTACTATGTCGTCAATACCTGCCAATATGTCTTCAGGGAATGCTACGACCACTCTTTTCATTCTCGCCAAGATAGGTTCGGCCTCCTTATAGCCGGCCTTCTGACTACTTCTGAAACCGGTCAAATTGTTGTTCTATCAGAGCCCGGGCCTCAGGCAGACATTCAGTAATATCGCCCGCCAATATGCCGTGCGATCCCTTCCGCCTCAGGGCAGCTTCCCCCGCAAGCCCGTGCCAGAAAACCCCCAACCAGGCACTTGAATAAGAAGGGAGCCCCTGGGCAGCTAAAGCGGCGATAACTCCGGTAAGCACATCACCTGAGCCCGCAGTTGCCATGTAAGGCCCGCCTGACGTATTTACAAACAGTTTTCCTGACGGCCCGGCAGTACATGTTCCTGCGCCTTTTAGGCACACAATGCTGCTTGATTGACGCGCCGCTTCCCGGGCGCAACCAGGCCTGTCCCTTTCAATCTCTTCTACACTGACCCCGGTAAGCACTGACATTTCCCCGGGATGGGGTGTCAGGATAAAGTTTCCCTGGATACCAGCCAGATATGACAATCCTCCCAGCTGTTTCAGGGCAAACAGCGCATCAGCGTCTACCACACAGATTTTTTTCGACACTACAGGCAGGATCTCCTTCAGAAACCCTGTCTGAAAATCCCCTCTCCCCCAGCCTGGCCCGATCACCACGGCGCCGGCTTTCTCAAGGTTCCTCCATACTAGGTCAATACACTCTTGCTCCGGGTAAAACACACCTGACGAGCCGCAAGGCACCACCATTACCTCAGGTACCATTGATGCACACACACTGTAAGCTTCACCGGGACAAAGCAAGGTAACAGTCCCTGCTCCTGACCTGAGAGCGCTCTTGGCAGATAGCACCGCAGCTCCCGCCATGCCAACAGAGCCCGCAATTACCAGGACGTGGCCTGACATCCCTTTGTGGTGGTTCCCGCGTCTTGAGGGCAGCAAAGGACCTGCTTCGACAAAGGTGGCAGCTTTGGCAAGAATCTTGATAGGCCCATTACGTTGCCCTTCCATTGCTTCACCTACAAGCCCCCCTTGGCTTGAATCACCATCTTCAGCACAATACCGGGCTACCAGGTCAGGAGGGAAAGCAAGGTTTTCAACAATTAAGTGACCTGCATACATCCTGCCCGGGTAACTCAAGAGCCCTATCTTTGCAAAACCCATGGTGATCGTAAGGTCTGCCTGGATACAGGGATCATAGGCATAGCCTGTGTCGGCTGAAACACCTGAAGGTATATCACATGCAACTACCTGTGCGATTTGTGAAGTGGCCCACCTGATCGCCATATCCATGGGAAACCTGGGGCCACCTTGGCCTCCGATTCCCAGGAGGGCATCGATTATGAGGTCCGGATTACCCAGGGCGTCCAGCACTTCCTGGGGGGACATAGACTCACAGGAAAAAACCTCCACAGGATACGATGCGAGCATCTGGTAGTTCAGATGCGCTTCGTGGGGCAGCCGGTCTTGTTTCCCGAAGAAGCCCACCTTTACATGATGCCCCCTAGCAGCCAAATGCCTGGCAGCGCAAAACCCGTCCCCGCCGTTCTGCCCCTGGCCTGCTAAGACCACAATGTTCTTGCCTCTTACCGGTACTTCCCTTACCGGGATTTTCTCTAGCACGGATTTCTCTACGGGGACTCCCTGTACCAGGGCTTGTTGCACTGTGACTGCTTGTCCCTGGGCTGATGGCCCATTTTCAAGTGTCCCGGGTCGAATCCCGGCCAACCATCTCTCACAATGGTCCGCCAGCGCTCGGCCTGCGTTTTCCATGAGGATAAGGGCGGAGACGCCCAAGCGTTGAACCATGTTATCCAATTGGCGCATTTCAGCTGCAGAAACGATAATCATGCAACCAACTCCTGCCTGACTCCTGGATTTTGCCGGATTCTGCAATGAAACAGCTTGACCCATATTCCGGTAAGCCGGAACTACACTGTTATTCGCGGCCTGGTTAGGCCGGCGGCACGCCCGGCTTCTAAGTAACCTTCGACGGGGCTTCAAGTCTTGGGAATCCCAACTGCAACGGCGACAGCTATCTCCCCGTCATGGGTGATAGAAACCTGTATGTGCGCCAGTTTGTGCCGCTCCATGAGTTCCAGCGCCCTGCCCCTTAGTTTGGCTATAGGCTGCCCAGACCCGTCGCGGTCTATTTCGATGTCGGTCCACGGTACATGAGGCCACCCCTTACCAAGCACCTTCATTACCGCTTCCTTGGCAGCTATACGCCCTGCGAACCGTTGGTACCGCCGGCATGGCCGGGCCGCAGCCAAACAGTATGTCGCCTCATCTTTGCTGAAAAGCCTTTGAACAAATTGCCGGGGCCTCTTTTCGTACATCTGCTTCACGCGGGATACAACTACTACATCCAGGCCTACACGAAGGGGTCCGAGCTTAACCACATCCATCACGCCTTTCATATATATTGCAGTCGAAACAGGGCCCTTTGTCAATTAAGTATCGCTATTTGTGAGCAGGAGACGCCTAGCTGCGTATTGAAAACAACATCCGGGTTCTGAGGAAAGCTCTAGGCTAGAGTTAAGCCACAAAGACAGGAGGAGCACAACTATGGGCCAGATTCCTGTTGAAGTCCGTGACGAAGCTGCCCTGGAAGACTGCAGCGCAATAATTGTCGGCAAGAAAGCCTCGGCAACAGGCGAAGTGCTCTTCGGGCACAACGAAGACGATGCCGGCTACAACGTCATGATGCAGCACCTGGTTCCCAGGGCAACCCATGAGCGGGGAAAACTGCTTGAATTCGAAGCCGGATGCGCCAAGATCCCCCAGGTTGAGCAAACCTGGGCATACCTTTGGTCAGAAACGAGAGCTAGCTGGAAGGCATCTTTCAGCGATACGTTTATCAACGAATGGGGCGTAGCAGTAGCTACTGACAACTGCTCCCCTTCCAGGGAAGACCGCCCTGAGATTACCAACGGAGGGATCGGGTACGGCTTAGGGCACCTTATCGCCCAAAGGGCCAGAACTGCCAGGGAAGGCGTTGAAATAGCAGCAGCGCTGATAGACAAATACGGGTACACAGCGTCAGGTCGCGCATACCAGATTGTGGACAAGAACGAAGGCTGGGTGCTCCAGGTGGTGCAAGGAAAGCACTATGTGGCAAAGAGGGTTCCAGATGACGAAGTGATGTTCATACCCAATTGGTACACAATCCACCAGGTGGACTTGTCAGACAAAGATAACTACATTGCATCGGATGACATCATTAGCTATGCCATTAGCCGTGGCTGGTACAGCCCGCAACGCCAGGGAGACTACAGCGATTTCAGTTTTGCACTAGCTTACCAGGACCCTGAAAAGAATCAGGACGGGAACATGGTGCGCCACAAGAACGCTTTGAGGCTCATCCTCAAACGTGAACCAGAAGACCTGCGGGCGTTTTCGGTGAAACCTCCTGAAAAGCTGGGAGTTGAAGATGTAAAGGCAATCATGCGCACCCACTACGAGGGGACTGATGATGACTTGTCTGAAGGCTACCTCGTAAACCCCCACAGGACAGGCAGACGTACCATTTGCACTTCAACTACCCTTGAGAGTTTTGTGATTCAATTCAGGGAGCAGCCTGAATTCACATGCATATGGCGGACTCTGTTGAATCCGTGTACAAGCCCGTATGTACCCTGGTACCTTGGGATTACTAAGATACCTGCGGGTTACAGTTGGATATCGCCGGAAATGGCCCTGGCAAGTCACTTCAACGTTCCACAAGCTGACCTGTCATACCGTCCCGGCCGTGCGTGGTGGGCTTTCCAAAGCGTCCAAGACCTTGCCGACGCTGCATACGCCGAAGTGCTGCCGGAGATCGAAAAGACAAGGGATGCCCTGGAACAACTGTGGGCGGACTCCCAGTCAGCCTTTGAACGGCAGGTATACGACGTATTCAAGCGCGACCCGGGGAAAGCCCGTGCAATGCTCACGGACTACACCAATGCACAAGCTGGCAAAGCATGGCGTACCTGGAGGGCATTATTTGACCAATTGATGAAGATCTAAGCGGTTGGGGGTTTCAAATTGGAAGCCCCCGACCTGATTTGCTCTGTAATCACTGATTTAAGGTAGTCAACGCACTTGTCAACCATGGCGCTATCCTGTGATTCAACCATTATCCTGACCAAGGGTTCTGTGCCTGAGGGGCGTACCACCACCCGCCCTACGCCTTCAAGGTCCTTGCTTACCTTCCTGACAGCTGCCTGCACCTGGGGCAGGCTCACAACCTTGTCAGGGTACTGGGATTTCACGTTTACCAAGATCTGAGGCGCTTCTTTCACAACCGAAGCCAGTTCCGACAGTCTCCGGCCTGACTTGGCAAGCACGCGTGCCAGGTTCAGGGATGTTAACATCCCGTCACCTGCCGGCAGAATGTCGCCGAAGATAATATGGCCTGACTGCTCGCCGCCCAGAGTATACCCGCCACGTTCCATCTCCTCGAGTACGAAGCGGTCTCCCACAGGAGTCCTGAGCAAGCTTATCCCGCATGAAGCCAGGTACAACTCCAGCCCTAGGTTTGCCATTACCGTTCCTACAACCGTGTTCCCAGCGAGCCGGCTGCTTGCAGCCATATCTGAAGCCATAATCGCCATTATGTGGTCTCCGTTAAGCACATTACCCTTCTCGTCAACGGCTATACACCTGTCACCGTCCCCGTCGTATGCAAAGCCCACATCATAATCGCCCCAGGCTACCTCCTGGGCCAGGAGTGACGGGTTTGTCGAACCACACTCTTGGTTGATGTTGACCCCGTCAGGGCTGCAGTTGATAACCTTCACATTCCCACTGAGAGCCTTCCACACTTCAGGGGCAAGGTAAGATGCAGAGCCGTTAGCTGTATCAATTACAACCCTTAGCCTGGCCATGCCAGCTTCCAAGAAGTTGCTGAGAAACCCGATATAGTCTCTGACCATCCGGCTTCCGTCGATAACCCTGCCAACCTCTGCACCTACCGGCCGGGGGTAGTTGTCGGATTCCCTGAGTATCATGCGGGAAAACACTAGCTCGGTATCTTCTGAAATCTTCCTGCCGTCAGGGCCGAACACTTTGAGCCCGTTATATTCAAAAGGATTGTGGGATGCAGAAATCATCACCCCGCCGCCCATGTTGAAACGGCTCACAACAAAAGAAAGCCCCGGAGTGGTGATCACTCCCAGGCATACTGCATCTCTTCCTGTAGAAGTGATTCCTGCGACAAGAGCTGCTTCCAGCATGCCGCCGGAAATCCTTGTGTCTTTTCCTACGCAAACCGGCTTGCCCGGCGAAAGGTGCAGGCCCACAGCCTGGCCCAGTTTGAAAGCAACTTCACATATCAAATCCTCGTTAGCTATACCACGGATACCGTCAGTTCCGAACAGATTCATCCAAGTACCCTCCGGTTCTTTTCCATTGCCCTGTTACCTACGGCTGTACTGTTGCCTCCTGCTCTTCTGTTAGCTATGGCGTCAGGAGCTCCGGTGTTACCGTTTGGTCAAAGTAAGCTTGACCCGGGCGGGTTTGATGTCCACTTGCAGCATGTCCGGGTCAGTGCCTTCAGGAGTTCGTATCCTGTAGGCAACCACCAGATCTGCAGTACCCTCGGTCCTACCGTAGGCATCTATATATACTGTTATGTCGTCCTTGGCTATTTTATCTAAGATATCGCTCCGTCCTGTAATATCTACATCCACTATCGCAGGGTCGATCTCCCACGCATAGCCCACAGGCGGAGATTCAAGTTGTACGATTACACCTTCGTAGGTCTTGGTGGTGATGTCTTCAACAATTTCAACTGTAATTAGTACACGCCCGTCCTGTACGGTTACCCCCTGGGGCAGATCAAGGGTAGCCTGATGCAGGAAGGTGCTGTCTTTTCCTGTTACGTCAATGGGTTTCGTAGATATATGCCCGATGTTTCTCAGCACCGGTTCAGGAGCCCTTATTTTCACCTGGGCAGGACTGGCTGAAACAGGTCCTACGGCAAATCCGGCCTTTGGTGTACCGCCGACTACAGCCTGTACAGGTACAATCTTTGACGGCGGAAGAGAATTGAGGGGCACGGTAACATGCACCTGATTCGGTTCAATGCTGACTCCCGAGACTTCATTGCCGGCCCCGTCACGGGCTGACAGCTTGACCACTGAGGTTATCGCTTCCCGCGCGCCTGAAATATCCACGATACCTTGAACATACTTGACCCTTTCTACCAACCTCTTAGGCCCTGTAACCCTTACTGTGCCGGTAGAAGGTATAGGCTCTCCCTTTTCAAAGTCTTCGTGGGGGTATCCCAGGGCTTCGATCGCCACTCCAATGTCTGCAGCGGACATTACGTCCACGTGGAAACTGACTAGTTGGGGATTTATTTCCACGATTTTCACACCATAGGGGGCATCAACCGACAATTCAGCGGTGAACATGCCTTCACCGGCCTCAGACAGGTTAGCGACCGCCTTTAGGCTCTCTTCATCGATCTCGTCAAGGGTCCTGGCACGTCCTTCAAAAGTAACATTGACTTTAGGAGGATCAGTCGAAACGATGATGATCTCCTCACTGACTTCCTTGGGGACCACATCTACCGCGAAAATCCGCCTCTCCAAAGGGTTCTTATCGTTAAAGACCTGGACCCAAACGATCAGGGCCAGAATCACAGAGATTATTTTCGCTGTATAATCGTTAGTTATTACCTTCCGAATCATTCACCAGGCCTCCGGCTGGAAATTTGAATAACCAATGGCTAAGCAAGTGCTTCCAAAAGCTTTTCCCTCAAGGTCTTGGCATCAAGCCCCCTGATCAACCTTCCTCCTGACGCCAGGGAGACTGTGCCGGTTTCCTCAGATATCACGATGGCCACAGCATCAGACACCTGGGTGATCCCCAGAGCCGCCCTGTGCCTGGAACCCAGTTCAACTGTTACAGGGTCCTGGGTTGGGGGAAGAAAACTTGCAGCTGCAGCAACCCTGTCTCCTCTTATGATGACGGCGCCGTCGTGAAGCGGGCTCCCAAACACAAAAATATTCTCAACCAGTTGGCTTGTTACAAGGCCGTCTATGCGGATCGCATCTTCCATGTACTCCTCAAGTCCTGTTTCCCTCTCAAGCACAATAAGCCCGCCGGTTTTCTGGGAGGACAGGTTGAAGCACGCTGTGACCAGTTCATCCACTGTCTTCTCCACATCGTGTTCCTCAAGGCGGAGCAAGGATCGGGAAAACAACCTGCCGCGCCCTATCTGCTCAAGCCCTCGCCGCAGCTCGGGCTGGAACACAATGGGCAGGGCTACCAGCAGCATGGTCCTTACCTGGACCAAGATCCAGTTGATAGTGTAAAGCCTCGCCCACTGGGTGAGGGACACGAGGACAAACAGAAAAGCGACACCTTTAAGGAGCTGAACAGCTCTTGTCCCACGGATGAGCGTAAAAATCTTGTAGAACAAGTACGCCACAACTGCAATATCGACTATGGCAAGCAACACATCCTGCCAGGTGAAGAAACGAAGCTGTTCCAGCAAGAACTGCCCACTCCCTTTCCTTATGTCTATAGGATATCATTCGCCCGCTGCTTAAGGAACCCTTTTTTTAGCTGTTTACTGCAGCGTTACTTGCAGAAGGAAATTCCAGGGAACAGTATCAGCTGATATCGAAGCCTATCACTTAGCCCCGGACCTGGTAAAATCACCGTGTCCACCCTGCCTGGTATCGAAATTGACCACCTTTAGCGCACAGCTGGTACCAAATCCGATCATCCCAACGCCAAACATGGGCCTAAGATCAACCAGTGCTGGCCTAACCTGGAATGGGAACCAACCACCTTTGGAGCAAACCCGGTACCAAAACCAACCAGGTTCGCCGGCAACCTGGTACCAAATTCAAGCAGGCACTGGCAGAGGTGGTATCAAAATCAACCAAGTTGATGCTTTGCCTGGTACTAAAATCGACCACTTCTACCCCAAACCTGATACCCGAATCGACCAGTTCCGGCTCAACCTGGTATCAAAACCGGCCACTCTTGGCGCAAAGCCGGTACCAGAACCGACCGCTTTCGCCACGAACCTGATACTGAAATCAACCAGCTTTGCCCCAACCTGGCACTAAAATCAACCACCTTCAGAACAAACGCGGTACCAAAATCAATCAACCTCCACCGGTCACAGTTTTCATCGTTTGTTTTGCTTGGTTATTGTGTATTATTGGTAGTGACAGACTGGTAAAGGAGTGATTTAGATGACCGTGTATTTCGACAGCCCCGGAAAACATAACACGGAAGAAGTTGCCCGGCTGGCGCTCAAACGGGCCGGGGAATTGGGCATAAACCACATAGTGGTAGCTTCAAACACAGGTTACACTGCAAACTTCTTTGTTGAGAAGGGTCCTAAGGTCGTGTGCGTAACCCACCACGTAGGATTCCGTGAGCCCGGATTTGACGAAATGAGCCCAGAAGCAAGGGAAACACTCAAGAAGCAGGGCGCTGAAGTCTTAACCACTACCCACCTGTTCGCCAACGTGGAAAGGGCCGTCACCGGTAAGTTCGGCGGGCTCTACCCTGGAGGGCTGATTTCCCACACGTTGAGGATGTTTTCGCAGGGTACCAAAGTAGCAGTTGAGATTGCAACCATGGCCCTGGATGCAGGCCTCATCCCTTACGGAGAACCTGTAATAGCAGTAGGAGGCACAAGCAGGGGTGCAGATACAGCCCTGGTACTCCTACCGGCTCACGCCAACGCAATATTTGACACACAAATCCTCGAGATAATCTGCAAGCCTAGAAGGCCAAAGGACACAAACTAAACAAGAGGTGAGCGACAACATGATAGATCTTTCGGATATTGCAGGTTTTCCCGTAGCGTTAAAAGACGACGGCTTCCTGGAGTTTGGCCAAGGCGTGATAGTAGCTGAACCTGAAGCCAGAAGGCGCAGTGACATGGCTGAAGTATTGCTGTACCCTGAGCAAAGCGGGCCTGACGTTCTCTACCACATGTATAGGGCAACAGGCCTTGAAAGCGACAGGATACCTATGATGAATGCCGGGTTGCGCTACGATATCACAGTGATCCATCCAGGCAAGATCGGTTCTGAATACATTAAGACCTTAGGGCATTACCACCCCATGGCTCCAGGGCAACTGTATACATATCCAGAAGTATACCAGGTGCTTTACGGCAAAGCTCACTTTCTCATGCAAAAGGGCGGGGATGTCACAGGCGAGATTGAGGACTTCGTGATCGCCGATTTTGAGAAAGGGGATGTTTTGCTAATCCCGCCGTTCTACGGACACGTGACAGTAAACCCTGAAAGCGGGCCTTTGGTAATGGCTAACTGGATTGCCAGGGATTTTTCCTCAATATATGAGCCGATCAGAGCCAGAAAAGGTATGGCGTATTATAATGTTGAATATAGGGGAAAAAGCATTTTCATGCCCAACGACAGTTACGGAACCCATCCCAAGCCGCGGCTCCAAGAACCGGTGGATATCCCGGAATTGGGCTTGTACAAGGGTAAGAGTATTTACAAGTCGCGGCAGGAAGGTGCTGACTTAAATTTCCTGGTCAAGCCCCATTTGTACGCCAAGCTTTGGCAATCTATGGGAGTTAGCCCGGCCAGGAGTTGAGATGCCGGAAGTCAAGTTTTCAGACGTTGACCTAGTGGTATCTTTGAGTAGCGTCATTCTTTGAATTGAGGTCGATGTGTACTTGAACCCAAATGCAAGTATCGTCATAATTACAGGGTTGTCTGGCGCCGGAAAGTCGCACGCCCTAAAAACCCTGGAGGATCTTGGGTACTTCTGTGTGGACAACCTCCCCCCGTCCCTGATTCCCAAGTTCATGGAGCTTTGCTCCCAAGGAGTAGAGCCTAGGGAGAAGATTGCCCTGGTTGTTGACATCAGGGGCGGCGAATTCTTCCAGGACCTTGCAGACGCCATGGAACAGATGACATCTTCGGGGATAAATCCCTTGATCTTGTTCCTGGAAGCAGATGACGACACCTTGATCAAACGTTACAAACTTACACGGAGAAGGCATCCCCTTTCCGGCCAAGGGGGAATCCTAGAGGCAATCAAGGATGAACGGAACCGCCTTAAGTCTATACGCGACCGGGCAACTACGATCGTTGACACATCGAACCTTACTCCGGCAGAGTTTAGAAAAGGGCTGCTTGAAATCATATCGCGCCATACTAAGATAAAGAAACTAATCATCACCATCATATCCTTTGGGTTCAAACACGGCCTGCCCAAAGATGCAGATCTAGTGTTTGACGTGCGGTTTGTGCCCAACCCCCATTATGTAGCCGAATTGCAGCCTCTCACAGGGCTAGAGCTGCAGGTATCCAAGTTTGTCCTGGATTCAGCCCTCACAAGGAGGTTCTTACGTCACCTCACGGACTTCATGGATTTCCTGTTGCCTAATTTCATTGAAGAAGGCAAGACGCACCTTACAGTTGCCATAGGATGTACCGGAGGGCAGCACAGATCGGTAGCCATTGCGGAACACTTGAAATCCTATTTTGAGTCTAAGGAACATATGGTTGTTGTAGAGCACAGGGATATCCATATTGGGGAATCCGGAGGTCCTGCCTAGTGAAACAACAGCTACGTCCCAAGATTGTGGTCATAGGCGGGGGTACAGGGCTGGCTACTGTCCTAAGAGGGCTGAAAATCTTCGACTATGACATTACTGCTATTGTCACAGTGGCAGATGACGGCGGCAGTTCAGGCCTGCTCCGGAAAGACATGGGGATCCTGCCCCCTGGAGATATCAGAAACTGCCTGCTAGCCCTGGCTGAAGCTGAGCCCGAAATGGCAGCTTTGTTCAACCACAGGTTCTCAAAGGGCAAGCTGAAAGGGCACAATTTCGGAAATCTGTTCTTGGCCGCCATGACAGAGATGACAGGCGACTTCCAGGAAGCGATCAGGGCTATGTCCAGGATTCTAGCAGTCAAAGGCAAGGTGTTGCCGGCCACACTGAGCAATGTATCTCTGGTGGCAGAAATGGAAGACGGCTCCATTGTGCTTGGCGAAGCGGCAATACCTCTGGCTAACGGGAGGGTCAAGAATCTCCGGTTGAGTCCTGGAAATCCCCCGGCGCTTGACGATGCTGTAGATCAGATCCGCAATGCCAACGGCATCATAATCGGACCTGGAAGCCTTTTCACATCTATTATCCCAAACCTTTTAGTCAGGGGGATAAGGCAAGCTATCCACGAATCCAATGCGTCCAAGCTTTACATATGCAATGTCATGACCCAACCAGGTGAAACTGATGACTTCACCGTATTGGATCACATACGGGCTATTGAGAAGCATGCAGGGTCACTGTTTTCCCATGTACTGGTCAACACAGCAGGCGCTCCTGAGGATGTGCTGAGGAAGTATGCAGAAGAAGGCAAGTATCAGGTAACTGCCGATCTGGAACAACTGAAACAGGCAGGTTATGAGATCATATCCGGCGATTATCTCGCAAGAGGAGATTTGGCCAGGCACGATTCCCTGAAGCTGGCAGCTGCCATCACAGGTTTTATCGACTCCCATTGCAGGAAACAAGGAGTAACTGCATAACGACAGGTGCGTTTTGGATCTTATGAGAATCGAGAGAGACACGTTTTCCAGGGTACTCAAAGACGAATTATCCAGGGTTGAGATAACCAGTGCATCTCAGGCCTCGTGGGAGAATTATGCCATCAGAAGCCTCTTAGAGGGCAAAGGCGGGGCCGGTGAAGGCAAGATCCAGGCACATCTTGAACAGCCACCATCAACCCAGAGATTACAGGTAAAGCCCTACTTGCTGCGAAGACTTTTCTACCTGCGACAAAAGCTGTCAGGGGCTCAGCCTCTCAGAAGGGATAAACTTGACGACACTCAGAACAGGAGGAGCTACCTGCGGGGTGTATTCCTGGTAAAGGGTTCGCTCTTGTCCCCTGTCCGCGGCCATCATCTCGAAATAGCCTTGCCAACTGAAGAACAAGCCTTGCTTGTAAAGAAGCTCATCGCTGACGAGGGACTCAAGAGCGGAATTATAAAACGGCGCTCTTCGTGGGTGGTTTACCTGAAGGACGCAGATGAGATTTCGCGATTCCTCGCCCTGCTAGGCGCATCCCGCTCAGTGTTGAGGTACGAAGATATCAGGGTGCAGAAGACCGTAAAGAGTTCGGTTCTGAGACAGATGAACATGGACAAGGCCAATTTGTCAAGATCCGTTGAATCGTGCGTCAAACAGATCGAAGATATCCTCCTGATCGATGAGGAAATCGGGCTAAAGCGTCTCCCCAAAGCCCTGCGGGAAATAGCTGAGGCCCGGCTGAACAACCAGGCGCTTACCTTGGAAGAACTGGGGCAGACCCTTAATCCGCCCATATCAAAATCAGCGGTAAATCACAGGATGAGACGGATCGCTCAAAAAGCTGACAGTTTGCGGAATAAGTACAAGAGGGAGCAATGACCTGCTCCCTATAACCGGTCCCTATAACCGGTGCTCCCTGTAACCGATCTTCATCCACCTTAGTTACAGTCCGCTACAGATCCGCGTATCATTCTAATTCGATTTCTACCCGTTGCCCTTCCTCATCGTCCATCACGTCAATAATCTTGCCCTTCATACCGCCATATACCAGCGCAGCTCTTAGCTGGTTGAGGTCTATGCCCATCTCGCCAAGATCTGCGCCGCCCAGGGACGCGAACTTGCTTCCTGTCCTCAGGGCCCAGTCCACCAGCCCCACAGGAAGGGTTACCATCACTTTGGGCTTGTCTTTTCCACGTTCGGTAATGCGTATCCTGAGCCATTTTGCTCTTGTTTGAACCGCCGGTTCAGGTTCTCCGGCCGCCTCAGGTTCCAGAGCTTCGAGCAGCTTCAGCGATTCGTCTACAGTTATTTTCCCCTCTTTAAGCATCTGCAATATGCGCATGCGTTCCTCTTGCATACCAGGCTCTCCTTTCAAAACAAGACCCGGATCCTGCCGTTGCCGGTCGTAGCTCTTATTCGCCCTTTCACGCCGGCATTTTCAAATCCCCGGGAACGGGCCTTGTAACGCCTCCTGTGTCTGCCTACTGCCACATCCTCCGCCACTTCCGCATCGTCCATGCCTTCAACTGTGATGCCACCTGCTCTTGCCGACAGATCCAATTCATAAGCTGCGTTGGCATCCTTGCTGACATTGATGCTTATGCGTCCGTTGGCACTGCTAAACCGCCAGTCACCTGCACCCTTTAGCTCTGCGTTGACAGACCCGTTGGCAGTTGAGGCATCCAGTTCACCGGCAGTACCCTCGTACTCTATCCTTCCGTTGGCCGTGCTCAGCCGGACCTTATCAAACCCGCAACCGGACGCCACTACCCGTCCATTGGCCGTACCCATTAAGCAACTGCTTCCATTCAGCTTGTCAGCTGTTACCCGGCCATTGGCAGACTTCAGAGTTAACGAAGCTTTTCTGGATGCAGGTACTTTCAAGGAAAAACCTACAGACAGGCCCCTGAAGTCCAGGCCATGCTTATCAGTGGCCTTGACCTTGAGGGATAGCCTTTCCTGACTGAACTCGTAGCAGTTTTCAAGCACCTGCCTGGCTTCATCTTCATCCTGGGCACGGATCTTCTTGATTACCGTAAGCAGGTAACCTGGCTCATCCCAAGTTTCAACATGAATCCTGCCATTGGATGTCCAAACGCCGACCTCAAGCTCACCGTCTTCCGGGAATTCGCCCCTGATTTCCTCTGTAAACTCAAACCTTGAACCGCCAAAGGAGGTGCCTCCAAAGATCTGTGATAACACTTTCCCGATATTGCCCGCTACGCCTCCGGCAATGTCTTCTACCCTTACAGAAGCTTCTTCAACCTTTTGCCTTACAACGTCTCCGATGTCCGTTTCAAAAGACAGCCCACGAGATAGCCCCTCTGATATCCCTTGGGATATCCCATATGACAGCCCATGGGCCTTTCCCGGTTCCAATGCGTTCAGCAGTTCAACGCCTTGTTCAGGTGTGATCTGCCCGTCTGCCACCATCTGCAAAACCAGCATTTTCTCTTCTTTGGACATGGGACTTCCTCCTTGATTACTGCGCCCCGGTCATGTCATGGTCTTGACCGGCGAACGCCGTTCATCCCTACTTTGAACCAAGATTCCTCAGCAACCGGACAGCTTCTGAAGCGGTAATCTCACCCTGGGAAAGCCTATCCAATACTTGCTTGCGTTTCCCTGCGTACTCCTCCGCGCTGGCCTGGCCTGGCTCTGAATCAACCGGATATCCGAGCGCTCTTATCAATGCTTCAAGACGCCCGCGGACGGTCGGGTAAGAAATCCCGAGTTCCTTTTCGACTTCCCTGATGTTTCCGCGGTTCTTGATGAAAACCTCAGCAAAATACTTCTGCTCCTCGGTAAGGCTGCAAAACTTACACATCTTGAAGCGGCCTGATATGGTTGTATTGCACGCGGGACACGTCAACTGGGTCACTTCCAAAGCTTCAGAGCATACCGGGCAACGTCCGATCACTTCTCTTTTCACTTTGATCCCCACCTTCTGGCAATAATAATACGGGCTAACTTTCAAAATGTCAATAGCTATATTAATATTGTTAAGGCTTGATATTAATATTATTTGAAATCACTGGGGTTTGTTAAAGTGTTCATAGATTGTCCTTGCGAGATGGGGTCCTATGCCCTCACTTTTCTGGAGATCCTCAAGGGAAGCTTTTTTTATTGAATCCACGCTGCCGAAAGTGCTAAGAAGCTGCCTGATTCTCGCAGGGCCTAACCCTGGAATGTCCGACAGTTCACTTTGCAGGGTCTTCTTTTTCCTGAGTTTGCGGTGATACGACAGGGCGAAGCGGTGAGCTTCATCCCTCAGACGGATAACCAGAAACAAGGCGCCCGAGTCGCGGGCTAAGATTATAGGCTCTTTGGCACCGGGAAGAAACAGTTCTTCATTCTTCTCAGCCAGCGCAGCCACAGGAATGCTGAGCCCAAGTTCGTCTAACACCTGTTTTGCTGCGTTGGCCTGGCCCTTCCCCCCGTCCACTATCACAAGATCCGGGAATACCGCAAACTTGCTTTGCCTAAGCAAGGTATTGCCCTGGCCTTCAGACTTTACCCGGTCATCCAGGCCACTCTTGAACCGCCGCCACAGAGCCTCCTGCATCATAGCAACGTCATTGGGTTTGTCTCCTGTCTTGATGCGGAAACGCCGGTAAGAGGATTTCTCGGGTTTTCCGTTGTATAGCACCACCATTGACGCTACAGCTTCTTTCCCCGAGATGTTGGATATGTCATAGCCCTCTATTCTCATGGGCAAGCCAGGCAGGTCCAAAGCTCTGGCCAGGTCTTCCATGGCCTGTAAGTACTCGCCGGCCTCCCTCTTATACTTGGGCATGCTTGTATCCATCATGGCCGTGGCGTTCTCCGAAGCCATTTCCACGAGTTCTTTGAACACGCCGCGTTTGGGGGTACGCAGCTTTGTCCCGATATAGCGGTTGATCTCGTCTTCATCCTCCAAAGCAACAGGAATCACAATCTCCCTGGGCACAAAGGGGGCTTTGGGATAGTACTGGGTTATGAAAGCTCTTATCACTTCCCGGTCGTCATCCAACTCGCTCCCGGTAAGCACAAAGCCTTCCCTGCCCATGAGTTTACCTTCCCGCACCGGGAGCAGGGCCACAAAGGCATACTTACCCGAACGTGCCAGCCCGAGCACATCCCTGTCTTTCATATCGTTGAGCACAACCTTCTGGCGCTCTGTCACATCATCAAGAGCTTGAATCCTGTCCCTTACCCTTGCAGCATTCTCAAAATCGAGATTAGAAGCAAGCTCCAGCATACGCTTTTCCAAGCGCTTTCTGACGTCTTTATGCCGCCCTTCAAGGAACTTAACCACTTCATTGATGGTTTCCATGTATTCATCCCGGCTGATTTCGCCGGTACACGGTCCTAAACACCGCCCTATGTGGTAATTGAGACACGGCCTGGTTGCCTGGGCAAGACTCCTGTCTGAGCAAGTCCTGTATGGGAAAATCCTGCGCAAGAAGGAAAGCGTTTCCCGGACAGAGCCCGACCTGGTAAATGGCCCGAAATACCTGGCGCCGTCTTTGCTCATCCTCCTTACCACCGATACAGTGGGCCACTGGTCATTGAGGTTTATCCTCAAGTAAGGGTATTGCTTGTCATCCCTAAGGAGTATGTTGTAGCGCGGCCTGTGCTTCTTGATGAGGTTTGATTCGAGGATGAAGGCTTCCGCCTCTGAATCCACTACGATAATCTCCAGGCCTTCCACCCTGGACATAAGAGCTTCTGTCTTTACAGGCAGGTTTGACCCGAAATATGAACGGACCCTGTTCTTGAGGTTTATTGCCTTTCCCACGTATAGAATCTCACCGCCCTCGCCCCGGAATACGTACACGCCCGGGGAACCGGGCAATCCGTTCACGTGCTCTGCAAGCTCATGCCTGTTGCCTTTGAACCCGGCCCACATGCGGTCGATAGAACTAGGTTTCATCCCCGCCGGCCTCCGTCATCCCACTAGCTGCGGCTGGTTGAAGGGGAGACAGTACGCTGAGTACGTGCTTGAGGTATTGGCCTGTGTATGAAGAGGGACATGCAGCTACTTCTTCGGGAGTGCCCTCGGCAACTACAAACCCGCCTTTCTCCCCGCCTTCAGGCCCCAGGTCGATTATGTGGTCTGCAGTCTTGATCACATCCAGGTTATGTTCGATTACAACCACGGTGCTGCCTGCATCTACCAACCGCTGCAATATGTTCAGGAGTTTACGCACATCTTCAAAGTGAAGTCCTGTAGTGGGCTCATCCAGGATGTACAGGGTTTTCTCGTTGCCCCGCCTGGACAGCTCAGATGCCAGCTTTACCCGTTGGGCTTCGCCGCCTGACAAGGTGGTTGCAGGCTGTCCCAGCTTTATATACCCCAACCCTACGTCGAACAGCGTCTTTAGTTTGCGTTGGATCACAGGCACGTTCTTAAAGAACTCAAGCGCTTCTTCGACTGTCATGTCAAGTACATCAGCTATCGTCTTGCCCCTGTATTTCACCTCAAGTGTCTGGCTGTTGTACCGCTTCCCGTGGCACACCTCGCAGGGCACATATACATCGGGAAGAAACTGCATCTCGATGCGGAGAATACCATCGCCTTTGCACGCCTCGCACCTGCCGCCTTTCACGTTGAAACTGAATCTGCCGGGTTTGTAACCTCTCATCTTAGCTTCAGGCGTCATGGCGTAAAGCTGCCGGATGTCAGTGAAAACACCTGTATATGTAGCAGGGTTCGATCTTGGGGTGCGGCCGATGGGCGACTGGTCTATGTTTATCACTTTCTCCAACTGTTCAACTCCCTCGATCCCGTCATGGTCACCTGCCCGTTCCCTGGCCCCGTGTAATGCTGAAGCCAGTTTCCTGTGGAGGATAATGTCTACCAGGGTGCTCTTGCCCGAACCCGACACTCCTGTAACACACGTAAACACGCCCAAGGGGATTCTCACGTCTATGTTTTTCAGGTTGTGCTCACGGGCCCCTACGATCTTTATGAACCTATCTGAGGTACGCCGCTCCTTGGGAACGGGGATTTCCTTCTTGCCTGAAAGATACGCCCCTGTGAGCGAATCCTGGCAGTTCATCACATCGGCTACGGATCCTGCTACTACAACATGGCCCCCGTCTTTGCCTGCACCGGGCCCGATATCTACTACGTAGTCAGCAGACCTGATTGTTTCTTCGTCATGTTCCACCACGATTACTGTATTGCCCAGATCTCGCAACCGCTCCAAGGTGCCCAAGAGTTTCCCGTTATCCCTGGCGTGAAGCCCGATGCTGGGCTCATCTAACACATAGAGCACCCCTACCAGGCCAGAGCCAATCTGGGTTGCAAGGCGTATCCTCTGGGCTTCGCCGCCTGAGAGACTGCCTGCCTGCCTGTCTAGAGTAAGGTAGCCAAGACCCACGTTTAGGAGGAACTCCAGACGTGCGCCGAGTTCCTTTATTATCTGCCGGGCGATAAGGGTTTCACGCTGCGTCAGCTTTAGCCCCCGGATGAACTCAAGCGCCCTTTCACACGACATGCCGGTAAGTTGAGCTATGTTGAGCCCGCCTACAGTAACCGCCAAGGCTTCAGGCTTGAGCCGCTGCCCGTTGCACACATTGCAGGGCACAGTTGCCATGAACCCTTCAATCCACTGGCGGATGTAATTGCTTGACGTCTGCTTGTACCGCCTTTCAAGGTTGGCTATCACTCCTGAGTAAGTAACTGCGCGGTCATACATCCTGCCGTACCTGTTTTCGTAATGGAACGGGATCTTGTGGTCAGGAGCTCCGTACAAGATGATATGTACATGTTCAGGCGACAGATCTTGTATGGGCGTATCTGTGGAAAAGCCAAAATAGTCAGCAACAGCCTCCAGCAGTTGATAGTAGTAGCTGTCTGGAGTACCGTTCCGCGGCGCTACTGCGCCGTCGGAAATCGACTTCCTCTTATCGGGAATGATCATGTCAGGATCAAGTTCCATGTTGACACCCAGGCCGTTACAATCCGGACACGCTCCAAAGGGGCTGTTGAATGAGAACAACCTGGGTTCAAGTTCCGGGATAGAGATGCCGCAATCAGGGCATGACAAGGTCTGGCTGAATATCAGGTCCCGCTTGTCTTCGCCAAACACTTCGATAACCACCAGGTTCCCTGAAAACGATATGGCAGTTTCAATAGAGTCGATAAGGCGTGGCCTGATACCATCCCTGATTATCAACCTGTCAACCACGGCTTCTATAGTGTGCTTCTGATGCCTGGACAACCGTTTCCCCACGAACTCTGAAACCTCTGCAGTAACACCGTCCACCCTGGCTCTTATGAAGCCTGCCTTTTGGATATCATCAAAGACCTTGCTGTATTCGCCTTTTCTCCCTACCACCAGTGGAGCTAACACCGAAAACCGGGTTCCTTCAGGCAAGGACAACACCTGATCTGCGATTTGATCCACCGTCTGCTGGGAAACAGGCTTGCCGCATTGGGGGCAGTGGGGATGCCCAATCCTGGCGTACAGAAGCCTGAGGTAGTCATATATCTCAGTGACCGTGGCCACAGTAGAGCGCGGGTTGCGGCTGCCTGCCTTCTGGTCTATTGAAATGGCCGGCGACAACCCTTCTATCCGGTCCACGTCAGGTTTGTTCATAAGCCCCAGGAACTGCCTGGCGTAAGCAGACAGGGATTCAACGTACCGTCTCTGGCCCTCGGCATATATGGTGTCGAAAGCCAGGGAACTCTTCCCTGAACCCGACAGCCCTGTTATCACCGTCAAGGTGTTCCTGGGAATCTCCAGGTTTATGTTCTTAAGGTTATGCTGTCGCGCACCCTCAATTACCAGCTTACCGTTTTGCATCTTTGCGTCTCCTTAGCTTGGAAGGCTTGTCTATTTGCTTCTCTAGTTCAAATATCATGTCCCTCAGCAGTGCCGCCCTTTCAAATTCAAGGTTCGATGAAGCTTGTTTCATTTCCGCCATGAGCTCAGCGATAAGCTCTGGCACAGCTTGCTTTGGAATCTCATCAAAACTCTTGTCTTTGAGTACAGCTTCAGGCTCTAGGGGCTTGCCGTGTTGGATTACATCGTGAATTTGCTTTTGGACGGTCTGTGGAACAATCCCGTGCTTTTGATTATATAAAGTTTGTTTGGTCCTGCGCCGCTCTGTTTCTTTGATCGCCCGCTCCATGGAACCGGTGATGGTATCTGCATACATTATGACCTTGCTGTTTACATTTCTTGCAGCCCGGCCGATAGTCTGTATCAGCGAAGTCTCAGACCTGAGAAAGCCTTCTTTGTCAGCGTCAAGTATGCAAACCAGAGACACTTCAGGCAGGTCCAGCCCTTCCCTGAGAAGGTTTATCCCTATTAGCACATCAAATACTCCCAGGCGCAAGTCCCTGATAATTTCCATTCTTTCTATGGTTTCAACATCAGAGTGCATGTACCTTACTTTGAGCCCGATTTCACGCAAATATTCTGTCAGGTCTTCAGCCATCCGTTTGGTTAAGGTGGTAACCAAGACCCGTTCATTCCTGGCTACGACCTTCCGTACTTCACCGATTAAGTCATCTATCTGGTTCTTGACAGGCCTCACTTCCACCACGGGGTCAACCAGCCCTGTAGGCCTTACTACTTGCTCTGCAATCTGGGTTGCCCTCTCAAGTTCAAAATCGCCAGGCGTGGCAGATACGTATATCACCAGCCCGACCTTGTCCATGAACTCGTCAAAAGTAAGGGGCCTGTTGTCGAAAGCTGACGGCAGCCTGAAGCCGTAGTTCACCAGTGATTCTTTCCTTGAACGATCCCCTGCATACATTGCCCGGATCTGGGGAATGGTCACGTGGGATTCGTCTATTACAACCAGGAAATCTTCAGGAAAGAAGTCCAGGAGGGTATAGGGGGGCTGGCCCGGCGCCCGCCCGGTAAGGTGCCGCGAATAGTTTTCAATCCCGGGACAATACCCCATTTCTTCGAGCATTTCCAGGTCAAACCTTGTACGTTGCTCCAACCGGTATGCTTCAAGTATCTTGCCCTGATCCCTCAGTTCTTTGAGCCTGTGGTGGAGTTCTTCTTCAATAGAGCTGATGGCGTCACGCATCTTCTCATCTTTCACCACATGGTGCTTAGCCGGGTAAATCATGATGTGGTTCATCTCTGAAAGCGCCCTGCCTGTGAGCACTTCAAACTCAAGCAGCCTTTCGATTTCATCCCCAAACAGTTCAACCCGTACAGCCGTGTCAGAATAGCCTGCCGGGAAGATTTCGATGGTGTCGCCTCTTACCCTGAAAGTGCCCCGCTGGAAGTCGATATCGTTCCGGGTATACTGGATATCCACAAGCCGCCTGAGAATCGCATCACGATCCCTGACCATCCCTGTGCGTAAGGACAACCCCAGGTCCCTGTAGTCTTCAGGGGAGCCCAAACCGTATATACACGACACGCTGGCCACAACCAGCACATCCCGCCGCTCAAAAAGGGCGCATGTTGCAGAGTGCCTGAGCTTGTCGATCTCTTCATTGATCATCGCATCTTTTTCTATATAGGTATCAGTTTGAGGTAAGTACGCCTCAGGCTGGTAGTAGTCATAGTAACTCACGAAATACTCCACTGCGTTGTCCGGGAAAAAGTGCTTGAACTCAGTTGCAAGCTGGGCTGCCAGGATCTTGTTATGTGAAATCACCAAAGTGGGCCGGTTAAGCCTGGCTACGACATTGGCAACGGTAAAGGTCTTTCCTGATCCGGTTACCCCAAGCAAAATCTGATGCTTGTGGCCTTGCTTTACCCCTGAAATCAAAGTCTCGATAGCTTCAGGCTGGTCCCCTTTGGGAGTAAATTCAGATATCAGTTCAAATGATCGCATTGCCATTCCTCCGTTCACTCATTATAACTTCACGGGACAATGCAATCAAATGTTCTATATATGTCTGGAGGGATACAGTTGAAAACCGCCATGACCTGCTATTTGTCAGAATCCTGCCCGTTGTCATCCTTGCCCCTTATCATGTTCCTGATGAACCTGAGCAGGGGACCTTCATGACTGGACCCGGCCATAGCCTTGTCGTCAGGTTGGGGTACAGGGATAAGTCCCAGCGCTTCGTCAGATTCCCGGTGCACTTCTGCCCTGCGCAGTTCTCCGCTTTCACGGGATTCGGAAATCCACAAGGTAAGAGGCCCGGATGTGCCCTCAAGGGCAGCTTCAAGCGAACGCCTGTCGCTTATCTGTACATCGTTGACCAGGCGGATCACGTTGCCACTCCTTAGGCCTGCGTCCCTTGCGGGACTGCCTTCTGCCACGTCCAGCAGTAACACACCTTCCTCAACAGGCGTATACATTGGCTTTTGCCCGTACTCCTCACGGAGCCCTGCCCTGATGACTATCTCATGGCCGATAGGGGCAAAAAGGGTAGCTACCCATGCAAACAGCTGCCACTTTGACGCCGCAACCGATAGGATAAGAAGTATTATGCTGAACAACACGAGGTTCTTTGAGGTGACTTTCGCCTTATCCCTGGGATTCCTGGCTAGGGCAATATCCCCGTAGCCGAGGGCAGCTATTATGGGCATCATGGCGAATACAGGCTCGCCAGGGCCAGGAATGTCAGGTGCCTTGATCAGCGGCCACCAGTCGGGCAAATATATCAAGTCAGGCACCTGTGACAGGTCAGGCACCTTAATCAGAAACAACACTATCAGGGGGATGGGCCAGAACCGCTGCAAAGCGAAACCGCCCACCACCTCCCCGTTCTCATGGGAAAGGTACAGCGGGGTGGAGCATGTGTGCCCTGACAGCAGGATAAGAAAAGCTTCTGCAGCATGGAGGCAAGCTACAAGCGCCATTAAGGCGGGTACATTCACCTTAGGCCATCCGAATATCAAATGACTTAAGGCAGCAAGCCCACCTGCATAAGAAAAGCAGAGCAGCCTGGGACTGAACAGGTAGAGAACCAGGGCAACAGGCATCAAATACGCAATGCCGCTGTCTGTTACAGACACACCGACAAACACCAGCAACAAGCTGGCAAGAAGCCCTCCGAGCAATCCTAGCCCAACCGCAGTGAGTGTCTGCCAAAAAGCTTTGTTTGACGCCGTCCCGTACAGCTTTTCCTCAGTCCGCTGGATCCTTGCATACTGGCTGGCAATCAACCCCAGCACCACAAGGTAAAGCACATCAACAGCTGCGTTCGAGAATATGCCCGGGTACGAACGCAAAACCGATTTAACCAGCTCAAACAGAGGGCCCACACCTATTGCCCCTTTCGTACAAGTGCCTGGATTACGACGCTCCTGAAAGCTCAGCCCTGGCCAGTTCAACAGCTTTGGCCAGCTGTTCATCGTCCCCTTCTACCATTATGTCCGGCTCAAGCCCTTTGCCATTAATCGAACGGCCGTTAGGAGTAAAATACTCCGCTATGGTCACTTTTACAACAGAACCGTCCTTGAGTTTGAACGAATTCTGCACCAGGCCTTTGCCGAAAGTGGTAGTGCCTATCAGTGTTCCCACCTGGTAATCCTGAATAGCTCCTGCCAGGATTTCAGAAGCGCTGGCCGTTCCCCCGTTGACCAATACGAACAAAGGCTTATCCAACCCGGGCCCCTTGGAGGTGTAACTTGTTTCTTCAAAAGACTTGCCCTTAACCGTCACCACATTGCCTTCAGGAACGAACAACCTGGCAATATCGATGCACCTGTCGAGCAACCCGCCACCGTTGTAGCGCAGGTCCAGGATGTATGCTTTAGCGCCCTGGGCGTCGAGTTCACGCATGGCTTCTGCCATGGCAAAGCTGGAATGCTCGTTGAAGGTTATTAGTTCAATGTAGCCTATCCCTTCTTCTTTCATGGAGTAGTCAACTGCAGGGATGGTTATGTCTTCCCTTACAATAGCCACGTCAAACATATCCCCGTCCCGGTATATGGTGATCACCACTTCAGTGCCTGCAGGCCCCCTGATGAGAGCTGCTGCTTCATCACTGCTGGATACAGGCTTACCGTCAACTTTTATTATGAAATCATTGACTCTGAGGCCGGCCGCTTCTGCAGGCGTGCCCTTCATAGGCGATACGATGCATACCCCGCCGTCTTTCTCAGTTATGGTCACACCGATTCCTGAATACTCGCCGCTTGTGCGTATATAGAACTCAGCCCATTCCTCCTGGGTCATATACACAGAGTACGGGTCGCCCAAGGCTGCCACAACGCCCCTGGCGGCGCCCTCCAGAACCTGTGCCTGGTCGAAGTCTTTGTAGTAGGCTTGTTCAAGCAGCCGTACAATGCCGAGAACTTTGCCCACCGGAGTGAACTGTATCAAAGCATATGCGCCAAGGCCGCCAGTTAGCAAGGCCGCTACAAGAGCACTGATGATGCATAACCTTACCGCCTTTGACCTGGATATCGTATCCACTTACATCACCGCTTTCCTGGTTTCCAAGATACACACGTGGAAGCAAACTAACAGACTAGTCTGAAACTACCGGACTAAGTTATATTCAGTCTAGCACATCTGGATGATTCGCTTCTATATCTGACAAGGCCAAAGGCAAGCTGTGATATGGCGGAAACACGAGGCAATATTGACGCTGGCCGGATTCCACCACGTTGAAAAAACCAGGCTGCCAGGCGGAAACTGCCGGCAGCCCCAAACATGCTCCGGTCTTAGCTTGGTTATGCGTCCTATCCTAGAACTGAACCCACTTCCTTGGATCATCTGTGGCGCCGTTTACGCGCACTTCAAAGTGGAGGTGGGGGCCTGTGGACATACCCGTGCTCCCTACCAGGGCGATTGTCTGCCCTCGCGTCACCACGTCACCCTTGTTTACAAGCAGTTTTGAACAGTGGGCGTAAAGGGTAGATATGCCTCCCCCGTGGTCTATGACCACGTAATACCCGTAACCCGAATCCCTGGTGGCCACGATGACAGTACCATCCTCTGCGGCTTTAATAGGAACACCGCTGTCCACCGCAATGTCAATGCCGGCATGGAACCTGTAATACTGCAATACAGGATGCCACCTGTTGCCGTATTCAGAGCTTACCCAGCCGCCTTGAACAGGGCGTATCATGGCAAGCCCTTCCTTCTTCTCACGTTGGTGGCCCTGGGCCTGTAGATCCCTGATCACCTGTTCCAAAGCTTTGGATTCCCGCTCGATTTGGTCAAGGGCTTCCTCAAGTTGCTTGCGGTCCTGTTGGATCTGGGCCAAGTACCGCTCCCTGTCGGCGCTGCGGGAGGCAACTGCAGCCCTCTTTTGCTCTTGCTGGGCCTTTGCCACCGTAAGATCTTGCACATCTTGTTCTAGCAGCTCTTTCTTTTCGGTGAGTTCCTGCTTGAGTGCCTTGTATTCTTCTATTAGCCGTGCATCGTCCTGGGCAATTTCGCGGAGGTAATAGAGCCTGGCCATGAACTCAGATACGCTCTTTGAGTCGAGGAGGACTTCAAGGTATGAAGTTCTACCTGCCTTGTACATGCAAACCAGCCTGTCGCAAAACAGGTCCTTTTTTTCTTGTGTCTTCTTTTCTACCTCGGCGATTTCTTTCTCAGTTTCTTCTATCCTGTCTGCAAGATACTGTATCCTGGCCAGCAGGTAGTCAAGTTCTCTCTGGGCAAGTTCAAGTTCAAGTTCAAGCTGTTCAAGTTCCTTGATTACAGAGCTTTCTGAGCGCCGTTTTGCCTCGATTTGTTTTCTGGTTTCTTCGATCTCTTTCTGCATTTGCTCAAGTTCTGCATATTTCTCATCCAGTATGCCTGCCCGGGCAACCGGAAGGGCGTGTACTGCCAATGCCAGCAAAACCAGGCAAAACACGCAGAAATAAACGGTTCTTCCTCTCCTCATATGTATGTGCCTCCGGTAACTCTAGACTCTAAGATGCCGCCTCACTGAAAAAGCTGAGCCTGTAAGCCCAACCATGACACCTGTCAAAGCCATTATCCCGAACATGTCCCATATGGACCTGCTATCCAACCCTACTATTGGCATGAAGGGTATAAACTCGGCGATCTTCCCGGCAACCCAGTTGTAAGCCCCAAGGGCAAACCCTGTTCCCAGAGCGCTGCCCAGAAACCCGAGGAAAATCCCTTCAAACAGAAAAGGCATCAGCACGAAACCGTCAGTAGCCCCCACAAGTTTCATTATCCCGATCTCCTGCCTCCGGGCGTCAATAGCAAGCCTGATAGAGTTGGCTATGACCATCACAGACACAAGACCTACAACCAGCATCCCGCCCAGGGACAGGTATTGCACGGCTTTGCCTACTTGCACAAGCCGCTTTGATACTTCTTCCTGATACATTACATCGTCTACAACGTCAATGCTCTTAAGCGCTTCCACCACGCCGGGAATCTCCTCTGCGCCTACAGTCTTGATCCTGACGCTAGGCGGGAGGGGGTTGTCCTCTTCCAGTGAATCAAGCACCGACGCTTTATCCTTGAACATCTCCCTGAGTTCTTCCAGGGCGTCTTCCTTGCTGACGAACTTCACTTCACTCACACCCGGCATTTCCCGTATCTGGGTCGCGGCGCTTGCCAGTTCTGAGTAAGTAGCTTCTTTGTTCATATAAGCTTGGATCTCCATCTGAGTTTCAGCCATCTGATACATAAAACCTAGGTTGATGCTGACCAGGAAACTTGTCCCAAGCAGAAAAAGGGCGAATCCTGTTGTAAGCGCAGAAAGGAATGACGAAAGCTTGTTCCGCCATATACTGCGGAAAGCTTGAGAAAACATGTATCCTATGAGTCTCAATAGTTATACGCCCCTCTTCTTTCATCCCGCACAAGGGTACCGTCCCTGAGTTCCACAACCCGCTTTCTCAGCTTGTTGACGATATCCTGGGCGTGGGTAGCTACAACCAGCGTTGTCCCGTAAAGACTGGCACGTTCCAGGAGATTGAAGATTTCCATGGATGTTTTGGGATCGAGGTTGCCTGAAGGCTCGTCCGCAAGCAAGATATCAGGATTCCTCACAAGCGCCCTGGCTATAGCTATCCTTTGCTGTTCGCCCCCTGAAAGCTCGCTTGGAAAGGCATCCCGCCTGTCCAGCAGGCCAACAAGGTTGAGTACCTGGCTGACTCTCCTGTTTATTTCGCGCCTGGGAGTGCCTGTAACCTCAAGGGCAAAGGATACGTTTTCCCAGGCGTTCTTCTCCTCTAGGAGTTTGAAATCCTGGAACACCACGCCAATCCTGCGCCTGAGGTAAGGGACCTCACGCCTGCGTATTCTTGACAGGTCCTTCCCCAGAACAAACACCTGACCGCTGGAAGGAGTCTCTTCCCGGTACATCATTTTTATAAGGGTCGATTTGCCGGCGCCGCTTGCGCCCACTACAAAAACAAATTCGCCCTTTTCTATATGCAAAGACACACTGTCAAGGGCCTTTACACTGCCGTTATATACCTTAGAAACATTTCTTACGCTAATCAAAGAGTATGTCACCTGCCGGAGTCAGCAACCACTGCACTGTTATATGATTCGACACAATCTGACCCAATCCTGTTCCCGAAAAAACTGGAAAAGCCGGGAACCTGCATAATTCTGCTCTAGATCTCCTTTAGCCCTTTGTAAGCTCACGCGCGACCTTGCAATAATGTTCGGAAGTTAGCCCGTAATGCTTCATCAATTCTTCAGCTGATCCTGATTCCCCGAACTCATCGTTTATCCCCAAAGTGACGACAGGAACAGGATGGTTGCAGGCCGTGACCTGGCACACCGCGCTACCTAAACCTCCGATTACGCTGTGCTCCTCGCAAGTGACCATGGCCTTGCTGCACCTTGCGATCTTAACCAGCAGGTCTTCATCAACCGGCTTTACCGAAGCCATATCTGCAACCAAACACGATATACCTTCGCCTTCCAGGGTGCGTGCCGCTTCCAGGGCCAGCCCCACAGTGATACCGCACGCAACGAAAGCAACATCGAAAACGCGATCCCCTTCCAGTACAGCATTGTACCTGCCTTGAATCTCAGGCTCGGGCCACAGTACCAGCCCTTTGCCAATCTCAAACCCGGCATCCTGGGGGTATACCTGGGGCGTTTTTGCCCTGCCCAGCCGTATGTACACCGGGCCTTGGTGGGCAGCAGCAGCCATGACCGCGAGACGGGTTTGCCTGGCATCACATGGCACAAGCACTGTCATCCCAGGGAGTGCCCTCATAAGCGCGATATCTTCCAAAGCTTGATGGGTAGCACCGTCTTCCCCCACAGTGATCCCCGCGTGGGAAGCGGCAATCTTCACGTTGAACCCGGAGTAAGCAATAGACTGGCGGACCTGATCGTACGTCCTGCCTGTTGCAAACACTGCAAAGGTTGACGCAAAAGGAAGCTTGCCTGAATGGGCCAGGCCGGCTGCGATCCCAATCATATTTGCTTCTGCTATCCCTACATTGAAGAACCGTTCAGGAAACTCCTTGGCGAAAACAGAAGTCCTGGTTGACGAAGACAGGTCAGCGTCAAGCACCACAATGTCAGGATTCTGCCTGCCCAGCTCTAACAAAGTCTCCCCGTACGCGTCCCTTGTTGCCTTCATTTCAGACATCCCATATCACCTTTTTCAATGCTTATCTTATTTCCTAGATGGCCTCTAGTTGCTCCAACGCTTCCTCCAGCTGGCCGGCGTTTGGCGTCTTCCCATGCCAGTCTTTCTCGCCTTCCATGAAGCTGACTCCCTTGCCTTTCACGGTGTCAGCCACTATCACTGCAGGCTTGCCTTTGACATCCAGCGCCTGCCTGAACACATCCATGAGCAGATCAACCTTGTGGCCGTCCACCCTGAACACATGCCAGCCAAAGGCTTTGAACTTGTCATCTATGGGGGACACGCCCATGACGTCTTCTACCTTTCCGTCTATCTGAAGCCCGTTGTTATCAACGATGGCTATGAGGTTGTCGAGTTTGTAGTGGCTTGCAGCCATGGCGGCTTCCCAGACCTGGCCTTCCTGGCATTCCCCGTCACCCAGGAGTACCCACACATTGTAATCCTTTCTATCCAGCTTGCCTGCCAGGGCCATGCCTACTGCCATGGAAAGCCCCTGGCCCAAAGAACCTGTGGACACTTCTACCCCAGGCACTCTCTTACAGTCTGGGTGGCCTTGGAGAGGCGAACCTAGTTGCCTGAGGGTATCCAGCCACTCCTCCGGGAAAAAGCCACGTCTGGCCAGGGCCGAGTAGAGCACCGGCGCCGCATGGCCCTTGCTCAAAACAAACCTGTCCCGGTCGGGCCAATCCGGCTCATCATGCTTGACCCTCAATACGTCCCCAAAGTACAACGCTGCCACTATGTCTGCACTTGAAAGGGAACCGCCGGGATGGCCTGACCCTGCTTTAGCGGTCATCTTAACAATGTCAATCCTGATTTCCCGGGCCTTTTGCTTAATAAACTGTATCTGACTCTTCTTGCTCCCTGCTGTGTGCATCATGTAACTCTCCTTTTTCCCTTGTCCGGTCAAACCAACTTTGCAGCTGAATCCTGGCGGCAAACTCCAACAGCCCCAGGTTACGTTTGATCCTTGCAGGCTCCAAAATCATCCTCCAGAGCCATTCCAACCCCGCTTGTTGTATGCGAACAGGAGCTCTCTTCTTGGTCCCTGAAAGTATATCCAGTACTCCTCCCAGCCCGATTCCTACTTTAGCTCCCAAACGGTTCCTGTGTTTCCAGACGAACTTCTCCTGCCTGGGAGAACCCATGGCACAGAAAACCACATCCGGCCTGGCGGCAGCGATCTTTTCGACTACCTGTTCCTCTTCTTCCGGCTTAAAGTAACCGTGGTGTGTACCGCATATTCTGACGCCCGGTATTGACCTGATCACGTTTTCGGCAGCTTTTTCTGCCACCCCGGGCTTGCCGCCGGCAAAGAAGAATCTCGGGGAAGGTTTTTTCCTTAAGAGGGCATAGGCGAGATCAACTCCTGTAACCCTTTCAGGCAGCTCAACGCCTTGCTTCCTGGCAGCCCAAAGGATGCCCGTCCCGTCAGGCACCACTAGGTGAGCGTTCTCTAGGATTTCCATGAATGCCCGGTCTCTTTGGGCAGCTATGACCATGATCGGGTTTGCAGTCACCACAAGCCTGGTGCAATTGTCTTCCCGGGTCATCATCCAGTCCAAGGCATTCATTGCACCTTGAAAGGTTATAGGATAGAATTCCACGCCCAAAATTCTTACAGACAAGTCAGCATTCACCCTTTTCTGATACACCATGAGTATCTTACGCCACTTTTCTACAACAAGTCCATCCAATCCTCTGTTTTCACGCCTAGCTAATGCTGCTTGGGGGAGCAAGGTTTTTCTGTTATGATCCCGTCAGAAGCTAAAAGGTGGGAAGTACCGGTTGTGCCGGGGAAGCGGGGTGCTTAGATGTGAAACGTATCCTCCTATCAGGATACTACGGCTTTGGCAACACGGGAGACGAGGCGATTCTCGCTTCCACGGTCAAAGCTCTTAGAAAAGCACGCCCGGAGCTCGAGCTCATGGTGTTATCGGAACACCCTGAAGAAACCGGTAGCACTTACGGCGTAAGAGCATTCCACAGGATGAACCCGGCCCAGGTACTAAAAGCGGTTAACCTGGCGGATCTTGTGGTTTTCGGCGGGGGCAGTCTGCTCCAAGACCTTACTTCTCTAAGGTCCCTGATTTACTATCTTTCGATCATCCGTGTGTCGCACTTGGTTGGGAAGCCTGTAGTGGTGTATGCAAACGGGATTGGCCCTATCAGTTCCAAGATAGGCAGGGTTCTCACCAGGCACACGCTATCAAGGGTCAAGGCAATAACCGTGAGGGATGTTGAATCCAAGGCCGAACTGAGAAAGCTCGGAGTGCCGTTAGAGGTACAAGTAACTGCAGATCCGGCCTTTCTGCTGGATCCGTCGTCTGATCACGTGGCTGAGTCAATCCTCAAAGAGCACGGGGTAGATTCTTCCAAAGGGATAGTATGGATAGCTTTGCGCCACACGAACACCCCGCCGTGGTACCTGCAGCAAGTCGTGGATCTGGTAGGCTGGTTGAGACAAGAAAGTCTAGAGCCGTGTTTTCTGGCAATGCAGCAGCGTGACCTCGGGGTTGCTCAAATCCTCAACCGGGAGCTGGTTTCGTCCGGGCAAGAGCCCATGGGTACAGTCTCGGGCATTTCGCCTGAAGATGCCTTGAGTATCCTGGAGAAGGGAGAGTACTGCCTGGGGATGCGCTTGCACACGTTGATACTCTCAGCCAGGGTCCAGGTTCCGTTCATGGGAGTAGAGATAGACCCGAAAATCGGTGCTTTCTGCAGGGGTGCCGGTTGCCCGGTACTGCCAAATCCTGATCCTGCCCGGCCCAATTTCAACATGAGGGATGAATTTGAGGCTTTCATGCAAGACGGGGATAACTTAAGGCAGGCGCTTCAGCAACACCTGCCACGATTCCGCTCCCTGGCCCAGCAAAACATAGACATGGTTTTGGCTTGTCTTGAGTGACGTCCCCGGACCTACCGTGTCGTACTACTCTGTTTTGAACCCGCCTCTAACCATGACAATCACATCGGTTGTGGCCCTAATTCCCCTTCCGTCATCCCTGGGAACAAGCAACAGGTGGTTGGCAGGGACTGCCTCGCCACCCTTGAGATCCACGCCCTGGGTAACGTCGCACAGGCCTCCAAGGTCTGAATCTATTACAGTAGCTTGTCCGCCCCTGAGGATGATTTCAGTGCCTGAATACCCTCTCAGGATTTGCCCCGGGGCAAGTTCAATCACAGACATCTTTAGCCTTGATTCAACATACGCCCTGGTAACTAAGGGGTCACCTTCGCTCCCCGGCAACGGCATGTCCGAAGCAGCAAACCCTTTGCCGAACCATCCAAGGGCAGCGCCTAGTGATACCATCAAAACTGCATAGACTAAACCTTTCTTCTTGCTTGCCATTTTGGGCTCTCCTTTCCCTACCCTAATGCATCCTGCCTCAGTTTGGCGTATATGAAATCGTCAATGTCACCGTCCATTACCCTTTCTACACTGCCGGCTTCAACTCCGGTACGGTGATCCTTGACCAAGGTGTATGGTTGGAACACATAAGATCTTATCTGGCTGCCCCATGCTATCTCCTTTTGAGGCCCTCTGAGCGCCTCGATTTGCTTGAGCCGCTCTTCTTCCTTTAGTGCCAGGAGCTTCGCTTTGAGCATCCTCATAGCTACCGCCCTGTTAGAGTGCTGGGAGCGTTCGTTTTGACACGTCACGACTATACCCGTGGGGATGTGGGTTATCCGTACCGCAGAATCGGTCTTGTTCACATGCTGCCCGCCGGCACCTGAAGACCTAAAGGTGTCAATCTTGAGTTCTTCAGGGTTGAGGTCTATCTCGGCCTCTTCCTCGATTTCAGGCAACACATCAACTGACGCAAAAGAAGTATGGCGCCGCTGGTTTGCGTCAAACGGGGAAATCCTTACAAGCCTGTGGACCCCCTTCTCAGTGCGCAGGAAACCGTAGGCATAGTCTCCCCGGACAGAGAAGCTAACGCTCTTGAGTCCCGCCTCCTCTCCTGGGAGTATATCGAGGGCTTCCATCTGGAACCCTTTGCGTTCCGCCCAACGGGAATACATCCGGTAGAGCATGCTCACCCAATCCATAGCTTCTGTGCCGCCTGCACCTGCATGGAGGGTTACAATTGCATCCCTTGAATCGTATTCACCTGACAGAAGCGTCTCAAGTTCGAAGTCCCGGACCCTAGCGGCAGCTTCTTGCGCTGATTTAGTGAGATCGTCCAGAAGTCCAATATCCCCTTCTTCCTGAGCCAGCCGGGCAATCTCTATGTTGTCGGTGACTAATGTCTCAAGTTCCTTGTACCGCTTGATTTTGTTCTCAATCCGGCTGATCCCGGTGCCTACTTTCCTTGCTCTCTGCTGGTCCTGCCAGATTGACGGATCTTCCATCTGCTTCCTCAGGGAATCAAGTTGCTGTTCAAGCCCTGGAAAGTCAAAGAGACCTCCCGATATTGCTTAATCTCTCCTGCAAGGCCTCAAACTCGCTTATGACCTGTTCATACATGCCAATTCCCCCTAAACCTGATTTGGATATGGTGTTCAACTACACTACCCGAGTTTACCACAGCAATGCTTGTATTTCTTGCCGCTCCCGCACGGGCAGGGCGCATTGCGCCCAACCTTCCGCGCAGTTTGCTGTACAGAGGGTTTACCGCCGGCAGGCCCCGCCCGGGTACCCAGATCTAACCTTGCCGGAGCAGGCGCCTGGGTTTGGCGCCGCCTGACAGGTTCACCGCTTCGCGACAAAGTCACCTTGAAAATATAAGCTACGGTGTCTTTTTCAATGCTTTGAACCATAGCTTGGAAAATCTCGTAACTCTCTTTTTGGTATTCAAGGAGGGGATCCCTCTGGCCGTATGCCCGGAGGCCGATCCCTTGCCTAAGGCTTTCCATGGCCTGGAGATGCCCTATCCACTTTTGGTCAACTACCCTCAAGAGTATCAGGCGCTCGATTTCCTGCAAGTGTTCACCCAGGTCTTCAGCTTTTTGCTTGTATGCCTCATGGAAAATCTGTGTAACAGATCCAAGAGCTTCTTCCCTGGATCCGGCCTGTTCAAACACGGCGGTGAAATCTGCTTCAGGCAGCATCTCCCTCAGGTAAGATTCCAGGCCCGCGAAGTCAACTTCTGCTTGAGACACACCGGGAGCCCAGAACAGTTCAAAACCCAACCCGATCGACCTATCCATCATCCCCTGCACTATGCCTGAGAGTTTGTCGCTCTCGAGCACTTCACGTCTCTGGGCGTAAATCACTTCCCGCTGTTTGTTCAAAACGTTATCGTATTCAAGCACATTCTTCCTGATCGAGAAGTTATGAGCTTCTATCCTTTTCTGGGCAGTCTCCACCGACTTGGTGATAAGCGGGTGTTCTATAGGTTCGTCTTCGGCAAACCCCATCTTCTCCATTACGCTTCCAATCATGTCCCCGCCAAACAGCCTCATGAGTTCGTCTTCTATGGACAAATAAAACCTTGAAGAACCAGGGTCACCTTGCCTGCCGGCCCGTCCCCTCAACTGGTTGTCTATGCGCCTTGCTTCGTGCCTCTCTGTCCCGATCACATGAAGCCCGCCCAAGGCTACAACCTCATTGTGCTCACTGTCTGTGAGCTTTCTAGCTGCCTCATATAGCTCCTGGTACCGCTTCCTTGCCTCTATTACAATTTCCAGGTACTCATCTGTTTCCCCTGAGTCTATCTTGGCAAGCATTGCCTGGGGAAGCACCTTTTCAGAAGCTATGGCGATAACATCAGGCTCAAAACCTTCTCTCTTCAGGCTGGACCTGGCCATGAACTCAGGGTTCCCTCCCAGGAGTATGTCCGTGCCCCTACCTGCCATGTTGGTAGCTATTGTCACGGCTCCCTTTCGCCCGGCCTGGGCCACTATCTCAGCTTCCCTTTGGTGGTGTTTGGCGTTGAGTACTTCGTGCGGAATTCCCCTGGTCTTCAGCATGCGGGATAAGACTTCGGATTTTTCCACTGACCTGGTACCTACAAGCACAGGCCGGCCGCTCTTGTGAAGCTCAGCTATTTCTTCCACGACAGCATTGAACTTAGCTTTCTCTGTGGCCCAGATGGAATCTGGCATAGCAGTCCTTATAAGAGGCCTGTTAGGCGGTATAGACACCACATCCATGTTGTAGATCTCGATAAACTCTGACTCCTCAGTGGCAGCCGTTCCTGTCATTCCTGCCAGCTTCTTGTACATCCTGAAGAAATTCTGCACGGTTATGGTGGCAAGGGTGTCAGACTCCTCCCGGACTGTAACCCCTTCCTTAGCTTCTATGGCCTGGTGGAGCCCGTCAGAGAACCGCCTACCCGGCAGTATACGGCCTGTAAACTCGTCAACTATGAGCACTTCGCCGTCTTTCACCACATAGTCCACATCGCGGTGCATGAGCTCTTTGGCTTTGACTGCCTGCTTGACGTAATGCTCGATACCGATATTTGCTTCTGAAGAAATGTCGTCAATTCCAAGGAAATCCTCAATGAGCTCAATGCCTTCTTCGGTGAACGCAACCGTCTTGGCCTTTTCTTCTACCGTGTAATGCTTATCCCTAACCAACCGGTCAGCCAGCAGTTTGAACTTGCGATACCTGTCTGTGGAGCCCTCTACCTGGCCTGAAATGATTAGGGGAGTCCTAGCCTCGTCTATGAGGATTGAATCGACTTCGTCGATTATGGCGTAATCAAGGGTGCTCTGGACCAAGTCCTGCTTGCGCAAAGCCATGTTGTCCCTCAAGTAATCGAAACCGAATTCGGTGTTGGTCCCGTATATTATCGGGCAGGAATAAGAACGCTGTTTCACAACAGGGTCCATGCCCGGGACCACCAATCCTACGTCCAAGCCCAGGAAACGGTAGATTTGGCCCATCCATTCCCTGTCCCGTGAAGCAAGGTAATCGTTTACCGTGACCACATGGACGGTAAAACCCCCTATTGCGTTAAGATATGCAGGTAAAGTAGCGACCAGGGTCTTGCCTTCTCCTGTCTGCATTTCTGCGATCCTGCCCTGGTGTAAGACAGCTCCGCCCATTATTTGCACATCAAAATGCCTCATATCAAGCACGCGCCTGCCTGTTTCGCGAACCACAGCAAAAGCTTCAGGAAGCAAGCTGTCAAGGGACTCGCCTCTTGAGACTCGCTCACGGAACTCACCGGTCTTGGCCTGGAGTTCTGAGTCAGTTAGTTTCCTCATATCAGGCTCAAGTTTAGATACAGTCTCAACAGTACGGGACAGCTTGCGTAATTCCCGTTCATTGGAGTTAAACAGATTTCTAAACAAAGACACAACTATCCCCTTTTCACGTTTGAGGTTACCGGGCGCAACACTTTTCCTCTTAGACGTGTTCAGCTAATTCTAGCATCCTTTTGGGTATCAGGGAAACCGCGGTGCAGCGTGTGAAGGACAAACCACAACACGCCGGCGGCCATCAAAATGTCACCGACGCTGAAGGTAGTAGGGTCTTTAGAAAGGAATCTCCATCCGAAAATATCCGCAAGAAACCTCAGTCTCACGCCGTCTGGAATCACCTGGTGGGTAAGGCTTAAGCCCAAGTCTTGCACCTGGCTCTCAAGCAAGCTCATCCCTATTCCGTGAGGGTCAACAGGCATCCTGCCCCCGTTAGTTATTATGGCCACGAAGTTGAGAAACATCCCTGCAGCCATGGGAGTAAACCCGGGAAGCTTGAGGTTTGGATATAGCCCGTAGAAAAGCATAAGGTAGGTGACTAACGATATTGCAGTACATAAAGCAGGGGAAGGCTCAACCTTTCCTTGTAGCAACAAGATGGAACCGAACTTAACCGCGAAAGAAGCTGCAATCCAAGGGAAACGCTCAAGTCTTAACTCGCCAAGCCTTGACAGTTTCCCCCCTGATAACACGCCGAGCACAAGCGAGAGTAACACCACAAACCTAAACAAACCATCACTTCCTTAGGAGCTCATGATCAATTATCTTGAGCATAGCTTCTACCACTTTAGGATCGAATTGCGTTCCTGAGCACCTAAGCAACTCTTCCTTTGCTTCCTCATATGACATTTTCTCTTTGTAAGGCCTGTCTGTAGTCATCGCATCAAAGGCGTCAGCACACGCGATTATGCGGGCACCTAAGGGGATTTCCTCAGCGGCCAGCCTGTCAGGGAAGCCTGTTCCGTCCCATCGCTCGTGATGATGCCTTACCCATTGTTCGCCTTTTCCGAGGAACTTCATAACCTTAATTATGTCTGCACCGATTTCACTGTGCTTCTTCATCTCTTCGTACTCGTTGTAAGTAAAAGGGCCTTCCTTCTTCAACAGGCTGTCTGACATGCCCACCTTGCCAACGTCATGGAGCAGCCCCACGTACTTGATGAGTTCCACCTCTTCGTCGCTGAGTCCCAGGAGCTTGGCAAGTTTGCCTGAATACTCTGAAACCCTTACTGAGTGACCATGGGTATATGAATCCCGGGCATCCAGGGCGGTACTCAAGGCAGCAGCCATTTCGTTGTAGGTTTCCCAAAGGTCAATGTATTTTTGGAGGGAAACCTTGGTAACTATGAGGGGCAGGTAAAAAAACACGAGCACCGGAGGGCTTGTCTGCTGGACTACCAGCACCATGAGCGCACCCACAGGGAACAAAGCAAACATGTTTGGAAGCATCCACACGATGTTACGGCGCCATATTGATGAAAACGACACTCTCATGTCGAGGGCAATTCCTCCACCGATCAAGCAGGCATTAAGGAGGGTAAAAGCTGAAGCGGCCAGTATGAAAGCAACTAAACCTTTCGGGAATTCAATGTTTCCAAATCCGCCATAAACCATGAAGTATATTTGGGAGAATACATAAGCGCATATGGTTAAGACGCCCCTGTTAAACATTACCACGGTTGTCGGCACTTCAAGGGACAAATCTCTCTTACGCAAAGTAGCCACGGCAGCCACCCACATCCCCACTGCCGGCCCATATAGCACAATCACTGTGAGTATCAAGGGGGTAGCCATAGAGGCAGTGCCTTTTCCTCTGGGGAACGGTACTGCTGCGGCTTCGCCGCACGCAACCAAAACGGCGAGGAAAAGCACTTCAGCTAAGTGACCGCCATCCTCAAATCTGGGGATATTGGTTGCGAGAAGGAAAATGCCCAGGCCTGCAATGCCCCAAGCGTATGCGTTAAAGAGTCTGAATCCTTTTTTCAATCCCGGACACCTCATAGAAGGGCCGACAGCCCCCAGTCATTATCCCATCTGGAAACAAGCAGCTCCAGCCAAAAGAAGCGTAAGAATGGCAAGAATCGCCTTAAGAACCTTGTTCACCAGAAACCCCCCGTTACCTGCTTGTATCCGAACCGCTAATTCAGATCCACCTTGGCTCCGCTGGAAAACATTCCGGGCTGTCGGCACTATGTATCTGTTCTACATGATAGTCCAGTTTCCTCTTGATAACCAGCCAAAATTGTGACTAAGACAGTCTAATTGTCTAACAACATAGGAAACTTGCGGTTAATAGCATCTAAGGTAGCTCTCACCACAGCCTCCCTCTCGTCGTAAGTAATCGGGCAAGAACCGCTAAGCATTGCCTCCTTCCCGTTCTCAACCAGGGTGACTGTCACAAGTGCTATCTTGGTCGATTTAGAGTGAGCTACAGTGACATCATTCAACACAATCTTCACCCTAGGCCTCATCAGTTTGGACAATGCATCCAGAGTTGCCTCTGCAGCAAGCCGGAGCCACCGTGTAGGTGTAGGAATCCCTGTTGCATTCCCCGACACCAAGGCATTCCCCAAGCCCAGCTCGACTGTCACTTCGGCCTCGTCCTTGCCCGATGTGAGGGAGACTCTCGTTAGCACCAGCCTGTCCTTGTCCCTGATATCCCCTTCCTGGCCCAACTGGGCTATTGAAATCTTCCGCCTGTCTAATGTCTCGCCACAAGCTGCCAGGATCGCCGATTCGATATCCCTTGCTATGTACCTGGGAGAACGCCCTGGACGTGCCAGTACATGGACTTCGTCGACTTCGCCATCCTTGCCAAACACTGCCCTGCAAGCTATGACGTCTTTGATCTTCTCAACAGTGCTCTCAATCTTCCTCGCTCTAGCTAACTCATCAGGCATTACTGACACCCCGTATCCTTAATGGCATGGCCGGACTACCATCCCGGGACAGGGGAGTTACAGCGGCGCTACCTATAACCTTCGCTTTCGCTTACCACCATCTCAGCCAAAATCCACAGCCCTGCGGCAACAAGGCTGTGCCCTCCGAGAATAACCGGTATAGGTGATTCCAAGGCACACCGTGTGAACTCCCTTACCCACTCGTCGCCAATCAGTTCATATCTGCCCAGATCAGACTGGAACCTATCCCAGTCTGAGACCTGTTTGTTCAGGTGGGCAAAGACTACCCGGCTGTCAATGAAAGCCAGGTCACATACTCTTGAGACGCATTCGAAGAATTTGCATGGGCCAAGTTCTTCAATCATGTACCCGATAAGCGAAACCACTTCGCCCCGTTCATCACGTCCAAGAGCCTTCATACCTCTTTCTTCGGAATACACGCGCATTCTGTGAACCATATTTGTGTTAATATATTGAATTACTGACGGGCCCACCCTTCCAAACACTGCGATCTCACGGGAGTCCTGCCTCAGAATCCTCAGGGCCTGCTCCAGCCTGTCCCTGGGCCAGTCCAATGATTCAATGGCCTTAAGTGTCCTGGGCCCACAGTCAGGATGCATCCCGAGAATCTGAATATCCACAGGTGTGTCAAGGTCGAAGTTGATCCGGCCTGAATTGGGAATCAGAATCCGGCGCATGCCTATGCCACGGAGCAAATTGCCTAAAGAGTTGTCTGACTCAGGAAGGTCAATCTCATCGATAGCGCGGGCGGGCGTAAAGGCAACCAGATCTGCAGATTGGACATTGTTTACAACTACAACGTTTTTGTTTGTCTTAAGGGAGAGGGCGATTTCATTAAACTCCCCGGCAGTCATGAGAGGAGCAGCAGCTCCTCCCATGTAAATCACCCTGTCCAAGTTGTACTTAACGATCAGTTCTCGGAGCCGGACACCAAAATGAAACCGCCGCTTGTCTGAGTCGAAATCTACTTCTGCATGCTGCGATGCTTTGCCTGCCAGACCTTCATTGTTGGTTACCAAGATCACCCGGCCGATTTCTGAAGCCTGCGCCAATTTGGCCAGGGTATCCAGCACCACTTGGGTACGGACATGTCTTATTATCTTATCGAGGGATGTCTGAGCTTGTCCTCCTTCAAAAACAACAGCAGTTACTGAACGGTCCATGCAATGCCTCCGTTCCCGGAGTTACATATTCTCAGGCTCGATGAGCCCGAAGTTTCCGTCTTTGCGCTTGTAGATCACATTTACGACTCCTGTTTCACCGTTGGGGAATACGAAAAAGTCGTGGCCCAGAAGTTCCATTTGAAGCGCAGCTTCTTCCGGCGACATAGGTTTCATGGAAAACCGCTTCACCTTGACTATTTTGCCGGTTTCGGGCTCTTGCTTTCCCTGGTCAAGCTTTATCTCAGGCCTATCACGCCTTAGCAGCCTGGTCTTGTATTTCTCGAGCTGGCGCTCCAGTTTCTCCACTACAAGATCAACCGATGAAAATGCATCCTGGCCAGATTCTTCAGCCCGCACGATCATGCTGTTGAGAGGAATGGTGACTTCTACTACATATCTGCCCCGCACAGTTGAAAAGGTAACCTGGCACACCGCAGGATCGTGCCTACTGTATTTTTCAAGCTTGCTGAGCCTTTTCTCTGCATACTGCCGGAGTGCAGGTGCTACATCTATGTTCTTCCCTCGGATATTGATCTCCATCCCGCATACCCCCAACTGAAGTATTTGCCTTATAGTTATTCCCTATGAAGGAAACTGACACCTTCAAATGCGTTCTATGGGAATCATACCTCATATACTAATCTTCGATATATTGTAGCCCAAGTCAATACGCCTAATCGACACATATTGACAATCCACAGATATATCCCCAATCGAAAACCGGGTTTTAACTGGTTATCAACACAATTACCCACATTATCCACAGAGATAACCGATTGAGTGTTGACTCTTGGTCATGGGAATGCTATAGTCCGAACACGAGCTAAAAGCTCCAAAAGACGACGTGGCCGGGACCCGTCGTCGGGAATTAGGAGGAATGTCCCGAAATGCAAGGTAAAGTAAAATGGTTCAACGCGCAAAAAGGCTATGGTTTTATTCAACGTGATGACGGACCAGACGTGTTCGTCCATTATTCGGCAATCCTGGATGAAGGGTTCCGTACGCTCAATGAAGGTGATCTTGTAGAATTTAACATCATCGAAGGGCCTAAGGGTCTTCAAGCTGCCAATGTAAGCAAGATTGAGTAAACGTGGCCAACGTGCGCCCCGGCATCTATTTGCCGGGGCTTTCATATTTTTTACAGGGCACTGTCAAACCGCCTGTTGCCCCGCAATCCCCTGGAATAGGCCATGAGTACCCTGAGTTTGTTAGCGATCTCAAGCATTTCCCGGTTATCCCGGTCCATTTCTTCCTTTATGAGCTCAGCAATCTCAGCATCCAGCTCACTTATGCAAAGGGCGACTTCCCTTGCCAAGATCTTCTGGGTATCGGTGAATGCAGCCTTGTCTCTTGAGCCAATCCGCTCAAGTACTGCACCGCGCTTGTCTATAAGCACCCTCAGGTCCTGGAAGTTGCCTTCCCTAGCTGAGTCCCTGGCCTGAGCTGTAAGTGCCAGGAGATCCTTGAACGCTTCAACCATAGTTACGCACCGCTTCCTGCCAGGCGTCCCTGATCTGGGTCATAACATTCATAGCCTCATGTACCGGTCCTGATTCCTTCCGTATGTTAGCTTTGAGCAGACACGAATACACGAAACAGTAGAGGGAGTTAAGCCTTGCGGCCAGGTCTCCCACGGTCAGATCCAGGGCTCCCCTTAACTCATCTGTGATTTCCTGGGCACGCACAAGTTTTTCATTGGCCCCTGTGTAGTCTTTCTCCTCGATGCACCTTATAGCTTCCTTCATGCTCCTAAGGCAAACATTGAGCAGCATCAACACAAGTTCGGCGGGGGAAGCTGTCTCGATGCTCGACTGCCTGTAAGCGTTTGCCACCTTCTGCCTGTCGGCAACATTGGCTGCGTACAACAAGTTCAATCACCCGGTCTTTCAATATCTGTCACACAAAACTCACATAAACAATGACTGCATCTGTTGGGTTATGTATAAACCCTGGGTGTTCATCTGGATTAAGAGGGATTCCAGGGCGGTGAACTGCTTTCTCAGGTTTACAAGGCGCACTTGCAGACGTCTCTCCAGGTTTTCAATCTGGCGGGATATGTCCTTATCCTGTGATTCGAGCCTGGCTTCTCTCAGGGGTAAGAACCCGTCATGGCCCACATACATCTGCAGTGCTTGCTTCAGTCTCGTCAACACGCCTTCTGAACCGGCTTCATCTTTCCCAAGTAGCGATGCAACTGCATCCCTGTTTGCAACAAGCGCTTCCCTGAGTTTCGACTCGTCAAAGGACAGTTTGCCATCACGTGAATATGAGCCGATACTGCCTGTACTTATCCCTATGTCACCTACAAACCTGAACCCGGGAAGGCTGTCTGCTACTTCCCTGAAAACCGTTTCCCTGATTTGGCTGAGCAACCTTTGAAGCAGGGGATCGCCGAACAGCAAACCTGCAGTCCTTGTTTCGCTGTCATACGAATTGTACTTAGCCGCCAGGTCCAAGAAGCTGTTGTATTCGTTCACCAGTTCACGCACTGCGTCTACCAAGGCATCATCGTCATAGCCAACCGAAACGGAAGTAGCCCCGGTCGTTAGAAGGTTCAGGGTCACGCCAGGGATAGCGTCTTTGACCTCGTTTGAACTCCTTTGGAACCTGATGCCGTTTATCTTGAACGTTGCCCCGGCAGGCTCCTGTCCTTCAACAGTCCTTAATCCAAGATCCAGACTTTGTGGATCCGGGCTTTCTTGTTGGAAAGTAATCTCTTGTCCTGTGGATACCCCGGTCAACACAAGGGTGTACTCTGAAGGCACAACCTCCAACACTGAAGCTTGGATTCCAAGGTTCTCTACACTGTTGATCCGCGCAGCAATCGAGTTGAGGCTGTCGTCCCCGGCAATATCGATCTCCTCAGTAACCCCGCCTATACTCAGCACCAACCTGCCTGAAAAGCCTAAAGCGTCATCAGGGGATCCGGTGAAACTGCGTGATTGAAGTGTGTGAGCTCTTGCAAGATTTATCACTTCAATCTCATAAGTGCCGGGCACGGCATTCGCGGAAGCGTTAGCGGTAACCACTGCAGGACCGGCTGACCTGGCTGCTTTCCCGGTGTAGACTTGCTGTTCCAGAAGTGGCCTCATCTTCGCCATAAGCGACTCGATTTTGGACTTGAGAGCATTCCAGGCTGCCTTTCTGTCAGATATCATCCTCTGCTTAGCTTCCAGGGCGACTACCGGCTGCCGTTCAAGTCTCATAAGTTCCTGGATGATGGTTTCAGTATCCAGGCCTGTCACATTGAAACTAACGGGGGAGCTCAAACAGACCACCTCGCAAAACAGTGTTCAGTCTCCGCTGGGAATTCCATTATTATGTAGCGGCGGTGAACTTCAATCAGGTAGCTAATCGGAGAAATCACCGGGGCAGTTTAGTCAAATTCCGTCAGACAGCTCCTTCTCAAGGCCGTCCAAAACATCCAGCACCGGGTCTTTGGCCTCCATCATCTCCCTGGTCACTTCGATTTCAACTTCTTCCCGCAAAATCTTGGTGCCCAGGGGAGCTTCAATGCCTAAACGGACCAAAGCCCGCGACCCCCGGCCCTGGACCCCGGTTACGCGGACTACGATAGTATCGCCGATTAATATGGCCTCACCTACGCGCCTGGACAAAACAAGCATGTCAACCCGTCCTTTTCATCAGGTTCCTGAGTGCCGTGAATACCTGATGCTTGGTGGTATATTGGGGATCGCTAATGATGACCTGTTTGCCAAGACGTTTTGCAGGGTTGACTACAAGCGGGGCCAACAGATTTGCAGTCATCTGCTTTACATCCCCGGGCACCGTGACTACTGACAGCAACACCAGTTCATCGGAACTGGCTGCTTCCAGGCATTGGAGATCTGCAGGAGCAAAGACAGGATCGTAGTCTACATAGGGTACCCGGGGATCGATAATCACAAACCCCAAAGATTCTTCATCCACAGACTGGAGCCACTTAAGAAACCCGCCCTTATCCAAGTCCAATACGATAAATCTCCGGTATTCAGGAAAGCCGATGAGCCCTTCCGGAAAACACAAGATGCGGTCTTCATCCACTTCCACTATCCCAAAACGTTTGGTGGAAACTTCCACACGTATCCCTCCTGTGAGGCGTGATACACGGGCTCACCCATTACCTGAGGTGGTCAAGAAGACTGGGTTGAATAAGCCTGGCACCTGCCGCCAAGGCAGCCTGGTAAGCTGCTTCCTGTGACTTGAGTTTTACGATGACTTCTACCAGATCCACTTCCTCAACGTTGGACAAGAGCCTTTGGTGCTCGATATCCATGTTCATCGCCTTCTCGCTCAGGATATCCAACCTCCTGAGCCGCGCCCCATTCTCTGCCCTTGCAGACAATATCTTGTCCAGCCACTGGTCTAATCTGCCTAAGGCGTCCTGGATGGCAGCTTCATCAGGTTCAGAACCATCAGAGGGGCAAAGCCCTTCGGTGAGTTGGACAAAGGTAGCCTCCATATCACCCCACCAATCGCCCAAATCATCGGTTGTAATCATCACGTCCCGGGCCACCCTCCACTCGGGCATGGTGCCGGTGAGCAGTTTCCTGTCATCCACTGTGGTGTTCATGATGCTTTCGGCCTCTGCTTGAAGCTGCCTGATCTCGGCAGCAATGGCCGCCTTGGCATCAGGAGGGGTAGTTCCTGTAACCCCGTAAAGGGCAAGTTCCCTAGCCCTGGCTATTACGTTGGTCAGGTGGGAAAGCGCTGACTCAGTCTGCTCCATCCAGTTCTTAGCTTTATCCATATTGCGCTGGTACTGGCTGCTAACTGCCATGTCATGGCGCAAGTATATGGACCTACCCGCTCCTATGGGGTCATCTTGGGGCCTGATAATCGCCTTGCCTGAAGATGCCTGATCTTGCAGCCTGGCAAGTCTCTTTTCCACTTTGAAGATGTTGTAGAGAAAGTTCCTCTCAATGGACAGATCGGTCACACGCACACCCATCTACCTCCAGTTCCTAGTCGCCTTCCTTTAGCGGCCTCCAAGTCCCATCCTGTTAATGATAGTATCGAGCATTTCGTCTGCCACAGTAATCACTCTGCTTGCCGCATTGAAAGCATGCTGTTCCCGTATGAGGTTGGTGATTTCTTCATCCAGGGATACTCCGCTGATTGAATCCTTCCTGTTCTCAAGCTCTTTGACCAGTAGTTCCTGGGTGTCGAAGGCGCTTTCGACTTTCTGGGCGTCAATCCCCAAGGCGCCTACAATAGCTACCCATTTTTCGGTGAAATCCCCGTCAGACACTTGGAACAAAGAGTCCAACCCGGCGAGATGCTCCAAGTAGTCATTGTGGGTGCCTTCTATAAAGTCGGCGATAGCCAAAGCGATGCTCCCGTCAAGCGGATCACCTGAGGTCAGTTGGGTTCTGATGTTGTTACCCGGATCCTGGATGATGAGGTGATGTACCTCAATGGTCGCCAGTATATCGTCACCGAACTCAAAAAACGGAATCCCCTTCTTGGTTGGATCATTATCCATGTTTGACTCGTGTATGATGTTTATCCCGTCTATCACCTTGCGCACTGACTCGCTAAGTTGCTGTCTGAATCTTAGCACCACGTCGTCCCTGGCTACCTTGTGGCCTCCCAGGCTTCCACCCATAGAATCCAAATTGATCTTATCCAAGTCATTTGGGCCTGTAATCACGTGGAACTTTACGCCCTCAGGTGTGAACTCACTTCCCAGCCCGTAATGCTTGGCCCCGTCCACCAACCGGACCCCGCCCAAGTTGACTTGGACCGTACCGTCATCCAGGTAGTTCACCGTGGCGCCGGTAAGCCCGGCCAGCTCGTCAAGGAGTAGATCCCGCCTGTCCAGCAGGTCCGCCACAGGCTCTTTCCTGGCAAGCGCCCTGGAGATCTCTACATTGAGCGAACTCACCCGTTGTGCGAGCATGTTGACTTTAGCTACCGTTGCATCGATCCCGTTCTCAAGGTCCACCGTAAGGGAATCCAGCTGGCTCCCCAGGTGCCTCAGCAGATCGCAAAGGGACCGGCCTGCTTCTAGCAGTTGGGCCCTGGCTGAAGCAGAGTCAGGCTCAGAAGACAGGTCGTGCCAGGCTGCCCAGAAGAAGTCCATGGAATCCCTGATGCTTGAATCAGACGGCTCTGCAAACACAATCTGCATGTGTTCAAACACTTCTTTTTGGATAGCAAGCGCAGCTTTTTTCTCCTGTTCATTTCGTAGCACAGCATCTACGAACCTGTCCCTGATCCTAGTTACGTCAGTAACCTTCACCCCCATGCCTGATACGCCTACGCCCAGGGGTAGCCTCTGGATAATAGGCTCCAGGTTAACCCGTTGCCGGGAATAGCCGGGAGTGGCAGCGTTAGCTATGTTGTGCCCTGTAACGTCCATTGCGTGCCTGGATGCGATCAGGGCCGACTTGCCTATTTCAAGAGTGGTAAACGTTGACGGCAATCACACCACCTCCAATGCTAAGCTTTCTGGTCAAACGCAATAGGCGGATTCTTGGAAACCTTAGTATAGTCATCCTGAGGAATGAGAAGCCCTAGCTCATATCTCACAATTTCCAAACTCTTGGATAGGAGTTTCTGGTTCTGTTCGTTGAGCATCTGAAGCTGCCTCACCTTTTGCGCCACATCATGTTTCAACCGGACTTGCGCTTCGCTGCTGCCGGATTCATCAGGAGGCAACAGGGGCTCAGCCCCCATCCTCTCCTGGATGGTTTGAAGGTCTTGAAGTACTTGCCCTTCCTTACGGAGTATCTCTTCAAGCCCTTGACAATCGCCTTCGACCACCAGGCGTTGTTTCTCTTTGGCAGTATCGATCAAGGTATCAAGCACAGAACTCAAGCTGGATAATAAAAAAAGAGTGGAGGTTTGCCGTACCAATAAAATCGCCCCTTTCACAGGGACGGTAGCACGTTAGGGTAAGGCCGTTAGTGAGGCGGTCGTTACCTGATCCGGTCTGCCAGGAGTCTCCCCAGCATCTTTTCTGCCACAGACTCAGGATCTACAGAATACTCCCCGGACTCAACTGCCCGGGCAATAGGCCCGACTTTTTCGTCACGGATATCAGGGCAAGCGTTGGCTAACCGCTTTACCTTCTCAATATCTTGCGCGCTGAAAGACAGTTTGACCTTGTCTTGCAGCGCGGTTTGAGAAACAGCGGTATCCCTGGGAACCGGCTTTGATGCTTTGCTTGCCTTGTATATCTTAATTACCTGATCTATCTGTGTTCTGGATATCATCAATTTGACATCGCCTCTTTCAAATGCCACCGTCCATCTTACTCATCGTCCATGAGCAAGCGGACGTTTAGCTTAATCGGACAAAACCTAGAACCGCCTCTTGCGGATCAAATCGATAGTATACATCCTTGTACTGTTCTTGGGTTTATCCTTCTGGAAACTCACATCAGGTTCGTGGCGGCCTGGAGCATCATCAAAGTCAAACCCGTCAAGCCTGGATCCTGAAAGTGCTTTCTGGCAATCCACACATATCCGCCCTTTGGAAAGGGGCCTCTTGCATATAGCGCACTGGTTAGTTTCATTGATTTCAAGGTCCACCCCGACCAGGTGTCCGCGACGCACAAACTCAGTGACTACTTCTACTGGAACACCTGTATCCTCGCTCACTTTCCTTGCCGAAGCCCCCTTGTGTTTTGCCAGGTACCTCTTGACTACCTGAAATTGCTGTTCCTCTGTTTCAAAACACTCAGGGCAAATCGACGGGCCGGAACTTACGAAGACTTTACCACACCTATCGCAGTTTTTCATCTGCAATCCTAACATCCCTCCTCTTCAGCCAGGCGATACGGCAAAGTGCGTGCCAATGTCACGCAGTACACGTCACCAGCTCCTGCAGACTTGAGTGCCCTGGCTGCTTCATCGAGAGTTGCGCCTGTGGTAGCCACATCATCCACTAATAATACAGCAATTCCGCCCAGATGGGTACCGCGGGTCACACTCATGGTACCTCTTAGGTTGCGCCACCTGTCCCGGCGGTCCAGGCGGGCTTGTGATCCTCTTGCCTCTTCCCTTTCCAAAATATCGGCTAGGGGCACACAAATATTAGACGATACCTCTGCAGCCAGGTCTCTAGCTTGGTTGTAACCCCTGGCCTTTAGGCTAGAGCCTGCAAGGGGTACAGGCACCACGATCCCTACGTGGCCGAACTGCCCGGCCACCTGGCTGAGCAACCACCCCAGGGGCCTTGATAACCATCTCTCCCCAGTGTATTTCATCCGCCTGATGGCAGACATAAGCCGGCCGTTATAGATGCCGGCAGACCGCTGCATGTCGAAGTAGTACAGGTTGAGACGGCATTCGTGGCATAACTCCAAAGGGCGACGCACGGGGATGCCGCACACCTTGCACACCCAGGCCATCTGGCGCTTCAGATCGCCTGTGCATTTGCTGCACATGCCAACATCATTGAAAACCGGCGAGTTGCACAAACAGCAGAGTGCCTGATCACCGTAGACTAGACGGGATAAGTTGTCCAATACCTGACGCCAGGCCATAAGATACCCCTTTGCCGCTGAGCCGGGCTCAAACCGGAAGGTGAACCCGCACCCTAGTGCTTGAACCCGGTTCTTGAACCGGATATGAAATCTGTATTCAATACAAGGTCAGGAGTTCCTGAAAGGTGCGGAACCACAACCCCGTCACTGATGAGTTTTGTCACCACAAGCGAACATTCGTCAGAGCAACCCCAGGCGTCGACAGCGATCTCAAGGTCAATACCGGCCAATTGCCACTTGAGTTTCAAACACCGTGCCAGAGGCTCAATAGCCTGTTGAAGAAAGGGGTTGCCGGTGACGGATATGATAACCCTTACATGATCAAGGCCGCGTTTCAGCGAGACACCTTCCAGTATTACCAGAATACACCAATAGCAGATGGACAACAAGAGCAGTTTGTTGACGCTGGCCAAATAAGATTCCCCCTGGAGCAATATATGCACCAGGGGGAGTACGTGGCAGTTAGATGAGTCTCAGGATATCATCCTTCATGTCCAGGTGTTCCCAGGGGAGATCAAGATCTTCCCTTCCAAAGTGGCCGTAAACTGACACCTGGGAGTATATGGGCCTCTGAAGGTCGAACCGTTCAATAATGGCTGCCGGCCTGAAATCGAAGGTTTTCTTCACAACCGCCAGAATAGCTTCATCAGGTATTTCAGCTGTGCCTTTGGTATCAATGGTAATTGAAACAGGTTGCGCCACTCCTATTACGTACGCCACCTGGACTTCGCATTCACGTGCCAGACCTGCGGCTACAATATTCTTAGCTACATAACGGGCAGCGTAACACGCGGAACGGTCAACCTTGGTGGGATCCTTGCCTGAGAAGCTCCCTCCACCGTGCCTGGCAAATCCTCCGTAGGTATCGGCGATGATCTTGCGCCCTGAAAGCCCGCTGTCACCTTGAGGGCCTCCTACGACGAACCTGCCGGTGGCGTTAACCAGAATGCGTGTATTATCGTCTAAAAGCTCCTGCGGGATAGCTTGTTTCACAACATGATCGATAACATCTTCCCGGATTTTGGCAAGGGGCACATCACTTGCGTGTTGGGCTGAAACCACCACTGTGTGTACCCTTACCGGCTCCCCGTCATGGTATTCGATGGTAACCTGGGTCTTCCCGTCTGGCCTGAGATAAGGCAGGATCTTGCTGTGCCTTACATGGGACAGCTGCCTTGCCAGGCGGTGTGCCAAGTGGATGGAAATAGGCATGTAAACACCGGTTTCATCACAAGCATAACCGAACATCAGTCCCTGGTCACCGGCACCTAAAGTCTCGGGCATCTCACCCAGCTTGGATTCAAGCGAGCGGTCTACGCCAAGCGCTATGTCAGGCGACTGATCTTCAATGGCAGTGAGCACTGCGCATGTGTCCGCATCAAAACCAAATTTCGCCCGGGTATAGCCTATGCGCCGCAAAGTTTCCCTGACGATTAGGGGCATTTCAACGTAACATTCGGTGGATATCTCTCCTGCCACCAACACAAACCCTGTCTTTACAAGGCATTCACAGGCAACCCGTGCCACCTTGTCCTTCTCAAGGATAGCGTCAAGGATGGCATCGACGATCTGATCGGCGACTTTGTCTGGGTGGCCCTCAGTTACAGATTCTGAAGTAAAGAGCTGTCTTCCTCTGCCCATCGTTGCCATAGCCAGGCCCACCTCCAAGAGGAGTAATGTCAGAATCTAACCAGGCCCATAGGCTGGAGTATCTAAGACATCTTAGCATCCGCCGAAATTATAGTCAAACGCCCATGGCAAGGGTTGCTAGGCACTGCCTAGTGCAAACACAATCACGGCGGAAGCCACTTCTTGGCCGTCTACAAGAGCTGCGCCCCGTGCCCTGCATATGTTCATGCGCATAGACTCGATTTCCATTTCGGCACGAAGGGTGTCACCAGGCCTTATCGGCTTCCTGAACCGGGCATTTTCAACCGCAGCCAGATAAGCTACCTGCCCGCTGAGGCCTGATTCAGCAAGCACAGCCAAAGCTGCTGTCTGGGCCATCATCTCCAAGGTGATCACGCCGGGGAAGACAGGTTCCTGGGGAAAATGCCCCTGAAAAAACATGTGGTCTTGTGGGACATCATATTCAGCTAGGGCTGATTGCCCGTGCTGCACGCAGATTATGCGGGATACAAACAAAAAAGGAGGCCTGTGAGGAAGAATCCCTGTAACCCGGCGCAGTTGTTCACATTCACATCTATGATCTTCACGCGTCTTATCCCGGCAACCGGGATTCTTGTTCATCAGCATCATCTCCCGACAATTCACTGGGAGATGATTTCGACAGCTGCTCATAAAGTACCTTCGCCAGCCCTATGCCTCCTCCTTGCGCCCAAACCTTTCCCATGGATTGGGAAAACAGTACGTCCCATGGACCGAGGTCCATACCTGCGTTTTTGGCCATGTTGCGCCACAAGGTTGTAAGGAATACAGACTCAAATTCACGGCAAGCTTCAGCCAGCTTGGCATCTTGCTTAGGGGGTGAGATACTGGCTGATTTAGCTAATCCGGTTAAGCTGGTATATGGCATGACACTTATGTTGTTGTTCATAGGCCATTTCCCTCTCGTTGTCTAGAGCCTTACGCCTGATTCCCTATGGCTACCGCCTTATGTTATTGGCGATTGCCCACATCTGGTCGGCAGTTTCCACCGATTTTGAGTTGAGTTCAAAAGCTCTCTGGGCAATGATCAGGTTCACCATCTCAGACACGATCTCAACATTGGATTTCTCTATGTAGCCTGACAGCACAGTACCTGCGCCCTGCTGCCCGGGCCGCACTTCAACGCCCTCTCCCGACTGGGGAGTCTCCCTGTAGAGGTTAGAACCTATGGCATCCAAGCCTGCAGGGTTGGGAAACATAGTCAGCACGATTTGCCCAAACTCCTGGAAAGAGCCGCCTACCCTGGCCCTGATGATGCCATTCTCATCTACACTTAGCTCCCCGGCGTTGCGTGGTACGGGACTTCCGCCTCTCAGTTTGACATAATGTCCTGCAGCAGTCACCAACCTGCCCTGGCTGTCCAGCCTGAATGAACCGTCCCGGGTATAATAATCGTTGCCATCAGGGCCTTGAATGGTGAAAAAGCCCTGGCCCTGTATGGCCATGAACAGAGGGTCGTCACACCCTTCAAGAGCGCCTTGCTGAAAATCCCTGTAAGTGCCAGCTGCACGCACCCCGCTTCCCACTGAAGCTGCAGTGTTTCTGCCAACCAGGATGTTTTGATAGTAGAGATCCTGGAAGTCCACCCGCTGTCTCTTAAAACCTGCAGTGTTCACGTTTGCAAGGTTATTGGAAATGTTATCTATGTTGAACTGCTGGGCCGTCATTCCTGTCGCCCCGGACCACAGCGCTCTTATCATCCTAAGCTACCCCCTTCATGTTTCTACACGGTTGCTACACGGCTCCGGTACGGTTCCTGTATGGCTCCTATATCAGCACTCCCCTTGCCGCCCAGAACACGCTGCCCTTGGTATCCTCGACAGAAACTACACCCTTCCGACCCGGTTCACAGCTTGCTCCAAAGTCTCATCGTGGGAGCGGAGCGCCCGCTGGGCAGCTTCATATACCCTCATGGCAGAGATGAGCGCAACCATTTCTGACACAGGATCTACCGTGGATTTCTCAAGCACCCCAACCAGCACCCTGGGAGACTCAATGGGAGTGGCGTTACCACCGGTTAACCTGAACAGGCCGTTGCCCTCTTTCTCCAGTTCATAGTCGCCGGAAAACGAGAAGACGGACAACTTGTCCACTGTCTCATCATCAGCAAACACGGCGCCGTCGTCGGAAATGCTATAGACCTTGCCGGACTCAAGGGCAATCGCACTGTTTGTGCCCAAAACCCTGTACCCGCCTACAGTCAGGTAGCCATCTTCGTCCTTCAGGTTGCCCATGCGGGTGTACCTGGTGCCTGCTGGAGTTTCAACAGCCAGGTAGGTGCCTTGGGGCAAAGCAATATCCAAGGGCCGCTGTGTAGTTTCAAGCCCGCCTACAGTATCCATGGTGGCAATGTCGTGGAGTACCGTTCCGCTGGAATATCCCCCGATAGCTGCTTGAGACAGGTTATCGAACCTGTACATCAAGGCATCGTGGAAACTCTGAAACACCACTTTGTCCTTTTGATACGCTACAGTATCAGTGTTGGCCAGGTTATTTGCTATTACTTCCTGGTTGAGCACCTGGGCCCTCATTGCCGTAGCGGCAGACAGAATACCTCTGATCAAGCAAAATTCCCCCTTGAGTTCTTATCGGTAAGGAACACAAACGTATTAGAGGTCTTGGGGGAAAAGCTTTCATTCGAAGGCGGAGAGAGACAAGTTGACAATTAACCGGTGAGGCTTTCAATATGTTCCCTGTAAAGGTCGAAGTTCTCCAAGGCTACCATGGTACCCCTTGCAACACACGATATGGGGTCTTCAGCTACATGGACGGGCAAGCCGGTTTCATCCCTTATGAGTTGGGACATACCCTTAAGAAGGGCGCCGCCACCTGTAAGCACGATACCCTTGTCGATAATGTCACCTAGCAGCTCGGGAGGGGTACGGTCCAACACTTGCCTGACTGCATGACAAATGACCTCAAGGGGTTCCTTCAAAGCAACCCTTATATCTACAGAACTCACTGATACGCTCCTGGGAAGCCCTGTAATCGCGTCCCGGCCCCTCACTTCATACCTGGTTTCTTCGTTGGCTTCAGGATGGGCTGACCCGACAGCAATCTTGACTTGCTCTGCCGTGGATTCACCTACAAAAAGGGTATATTCCCTCCGCATATACCTGATAATGGCGTCGTCAAACGCATTACCGCCTATGCGAGTAGAAGTGCCTGTGACTATCCCGTTGAGGGAAAGCACTGCTATATCAGTGGTTCCCCCTCCGATGTCCACTATCATATGCCCTTTGGGAGCCGTGATGTCCAGGCCCGCGCCCAGGGCAGCGGCGAGAGGTTCTTCAATCAGGTATACCTTTCTGCCTCCTGCTGCCAGGCCTGCATGAAGTACTGCCCTCCGCTCTACTGAAGTGACTGCAGCGGGTACGCACAAGAGGAGTGTTGGCTTGAATACCAGGGTTGAACCAAGGCTCTTGCGCAAGAAATACCTGAGCATTATCTCAGTGACCTCAAAATCATTGATCACGCCCTCCATCAGAGGGCTTACTGTCACAATGCTTCCAGGCGTTCTTCCAACCATCCTCCTGGCTTCAGTGCCAACTGCCAAGACCTCTTTGGTTTCGACATGCCTTGCGATCACTGAAGGTTCTCTGAGGACAACACCTTTGCCTGATACAAACACCAAGATGGAGCAAGTTCCGAGGTCAATCCCAACCTTCTTGCCACCTATCACAATAGCCACCCCACTGTATTACTAAGCAGATAGTTCTACAGATGGTGCCAAGATCCTTCAAAGAGTGGTAAATCCGGCCAGGGAATCCGGATTAGGTGGCTTTTTGGTATTTCCTTCTGGTAGCTTCTCCCCCTCTGATGTGTCTCTCAGCTTTGTTCACGTCTAATATTTCACGCACAAGTTTTGCCAGCTGCGGGCGGATTTTAGGCAACCGTTCTGTAACATCCTTGTGCACAGTACTCTTGGAAACCCCGAAGATGCGGGCAGCTTCACGGACCGTCGAGTGTGTATCCCTGATGTATTCGCCAATCTCGATGGCGCGCTTCCATATCACTTCATTCATACAAGCGTCCCCCTTAGTGGGATGTTACGGTAATATATATGCAAGTGCGGGGAAATCATGAACCAAGAGCCCGTTCACAGACTAATTGCCGTCGCTTGGAAATGCTGCGGGGTCCACTGCTTCGCCCTTATCGAGCAGTTCAAAATGAAGAATGTCTCCCTTGGTCCTTCCGATGGTTTCTCCTTTGGAAACCTGTTGCCCCGTGACCAGTCCTGAAGCGGATACCCCTGCATAGCGACTTTCATATCTGTCTCCGTGGCCTATTACAATTACCAGGCCAAGGTCTTCATCTCGGTAGATTCTCTTGATTACCCCTGTACCGGCAGCTTTCACTTCGGCCCCTGGCGTGGCTGAGATGGCCACTCCCGGGTAGTAGCGCCAGTCGCCCATCTCTTCCGAATAGAACCAACCGGGACGTTTAATAATCTGCCCTGAAACCGGGATAATGATTCCATCAAGGTCGAAAGGTTGGCTCGCCTGGAGCCCGTCGTTTCCGCCTTCAGCTGGATTTTCTTCAGCAGGTCCGGTTGTATCTCCATCACCCAGTGCTTCTCCACCACCTGGTTCTTGAGTCCCTGAACTCAACGGGTCTGTCGATGGGTCATCATCACCTGGGGAGTCATGTGTTGATGGCTCTTGCTCTGAAGGGTTGAAGGCACCTGGTTCAGGTGAGTATGTGCCGGAAACCGGCGCCTCTTGGAAACTTGTCCGCAATCCAAGGAAAACTCCTGTGCTGAACAAGGCGATACAACCTGCAGCAATCAAAAGGCCCTTAAGAGTACTCCTGAGAGTTCTTGACCTGAAGTATTCCCGTAATTGTTGGAATCTGCGGTTTTCCGGCCGCTTAAGCTCATCAGCCTGCATAACAACACCTCCGTCACTATTATTGACATAATTTGGAGGAAACATTCGTTATGCATGGCCGGAAACCCATGATTTATGCCATGAGTTTTATTCTTCGAAGATATGTGCTACCTGGGTGCCGGGATAGTAGTGAGCCAGAATCTCAAGGAAGTCCATGCCTGCCCTGGCGGCGCCGTCAGCCCCGTATTGGCACAGACCCACGGCGTGCCCGTAGCCGGCAACCTGGAACACAACATTGTCACCTTGCACAGACCAGGTGAATTTGGTGGACTTGAGGTTTAGTGCAGACCTGAATTCCAGCCCCCTTACGGTCTTGCCGTCCACTGAAATCTGCTTCACGCGGCCTGTTGGAGATAGAGAGGTAACGGCGATTACGCCTTTCTGGGATACCCTTGAGGCAGGAACGCTGATTCCCAGGGTGCCCATGGAATTGGATATCTGCGTGGAAGACAACACAACCTGGGTAGGCTTGTAGTGGGGCGATGAAACACAGTAGTTGCATGTTACACTTTGCAGGTAGTCTATATCCTTACCCCAGACATCTCTTGCAGCTTCAGTGGTTCCCCCGCAGGTAGAGTGGTAAACCGATTCGGCAGGCAGCCCCTTGTACGTGAGAATCATCCCCTGGGTTTCCCTGACAGCCTTTTCTATCTTGGGCCAATTGAGCCACCAACCAATCACTCCCCAGCGTTCTTTGAGGACGTGTTCAGGATTCCAGGCCTGGTCTTTGGCAGGGTTGGATGTAACATCAGCCTTGCCCGGCAAAGACGGGGTGCCGCCGAAGATCTGCATCTTCCGTAGGGCATACGTCCTGGCAATCACGGCCTGGGCCTTGAGGGCTTCAGGATGGAAAGACGCAGGCATTTCGGAAGCTACTACGTGCTTGACGTAGTCTTCCAAGTCCATGCTTATCACTTTGTTCTCAGGCTCGTAGAATACGTCTATCCTAAGGAGGGGATAACCGGCAGCAGGTCCGGGTGTTTTAGGCAGTTCAATGCCAACAGGCGTGCTGCTGGAGCTTGACAGCCCTGCAAGCAAGCCGAAAAGAAACAACAAGAAAAAGAAGGCCTTTTTCATAGCCATTGCCTCCGAAGACCGTTTGTTGATTAATATTGAGAAACGGAGGCAATTATTCTTACATGCGGTGCAGGATCACATCTACGGGGTGTAGGATCAAGCCATCAGGGCGCAAAGCCTGACGCTTGTTCTATGGCTTCATCGAAAACCGCAATCCTGGCCCCCAAATCACGGAGTTTCGAGGCAAAGTTTGCATATCCTCTTTCCAAATGCTCCAGCCCTGTAATATAGCTCACACCCTGGGCAGCAAGAGCTGCCAGGCACAAGGCAGCACCTGCCCTTAAGTCTGTAGCCTGGACAGTAGCCCCTGTGAGCTGGGGTACCCCTTCAATCACTGCATTGGAGCCCTCAATGCGGATCTTGGCGCCCATGCGCCGCAACTCTTCAGCATGGGCAAACCGGTTTTCAAACACAGTTTCAGATATGATGCTGGTACCTTCTCCTAGACTTAACAGACTCATAAACGGGGCTTGCACGTCAGTGGGAAAACCCGGGTACGGCAGGGTCTTGATCTTCACAGGTTTAGCCCTGCACGATGCGCTTATCTCTATACTCTTGTTCCACTCAGTAACTTCAAGCCCGCACTCGTGGAGCTTGGCAAGCACAGATTTCAAGTGCAGTGGAATCACGTTGTCTACAGTCACATTCCCCTGGGTAATTGCCCCGGCGATCAGGTAAGTGGCGGCTTCTATCCTGTCGGGGATAATGGTGTACGCAGTGTCCCTCAGCTCTTTCACCCCGTCAATGCGTATCCTCGGTGTGCCTGCCCCTTTAATCCTGGCGCCTGCAGAATTCAAAAAATTGGCTAAGTCTACCACTTCAGGCTCCTGGGCTGCATTATCTATGACGGTTTCCCCGTGGGCCAGGCAAGCTGCCATCATGATGTTCTCAGTGGCTCCTACTGAGGGCACATCTAGGTAGATTTGTGCGCCATGGAGCTTGGGCGCACTGGCATGGACATAGCCTTTTTCTATGGATATATGCGCTCCCATTGCTTGGAAGCCTTTGAGGTGAAGGTCAACAGGCCTCTGGCCGATGGCGCACCCTCCCGGAAGAGGTATTGAAGCTTTGCCGCACCGGACCAAAAGAGGCCCCATAACCAGGAAAGACGCCCTCATCTTGCGGACAAGATCATACGGTGCTTCGTACATGAGCGGGCCTGGGGAACTCACATATATCGTGTCCCGGTCCTGCTTCACATCAGCGCCAACCGCCCTCAATAGCTCGACCATGGTCCTTACGTCAGCCAAATCAGGCACTTCGTAAATGGTAGCATTCTCCATAAGAAGTGCGCCTGCCAGTACCGGCAGGGCAGCATTCTTAGCACCGTCACAACGTACTTCCCCGCGAAGCGGCCGTCCACCCCAAATCACAAGATTTTTCATATCCACGCTCCTAAATCTGTTCTGCATTTAGTGTCCGTCTTAAGTGAACCAATATCCCCGGTAATGGTGGTATGTCGAGAAAAATTCTGTTAATCAGTGTGCCCTGACTATTTCCTTGATCTTCATGAGCCTGGATATGTTCGCCCTTTCCATTTCCTCGAGTCTCATCGCCACACTCTTCACAGCTTGCTCCAGTTCTGGAATCAACACATGTTCCAGGGCATTTACTCTTCTTCTGGTCTTTTCTATTTCATCTGCCAATAAATGTATCGTGCGTTCAATATGAGACAGCCGCACCAGCAAGGGCAAAATTCCTTGGAACTTAGATATAGCTTCGTCCAGGTCAGACGATGTGGTCGCCAAACCGTAGCTTGGGAGCATCCCTAGGCCGCGGTCAGTCGCGCCTTGCTTCTTCTCGTCGTCCCCCGCTGTGTCATGCTCCGGCCTGTCATCCCCACGGCCCTGGATTTCCATTTCAGGTACCAGCACGTTCATGATGTGCCTGTATGACACGGATATCTCCTCAGCCCCGCCTTGTACCATTAGGGCCTCTTCAAGCACAGAAGGTGACAGCACGGCCCGTGCCAGGGAAAAACTCTTGTAGGCAGCGCCCAGGCGTTCTTCGATTTCCTGTCTCAACCTCCGGCTCTCATGGACGATGGACAGGAATTCCCTCATGAGCTGGTCCCGCTTATCCTTAAGCAGCCTGTGGCCGCGTTGGGCCATCCGTATCCTGGCCCTCAGCCGGCTCAGTTCCTGCCGTGTGGCATTGGCCCTGATCTTCACTTCCTGCCACCCCCTCAGCCGGTCTGCTCAAGCTTAGGCATGTACTTGTCAATATTCCTCTGGGACAGACGCTTAAGCTCGATCCTGGGCAGCTGTGCCATGAGCTTCCAACCGATATCGAGGGTTTGTTCAATCGTCCGGTTATCGTTGATACCCTGGTTGACGAATTCCCTCTCGAAATCATCGGCAAACTTCAAGAAGATCTTGTCGTTTTCAGTAAGGGCTGCCTCACCAAGGATCACCGCCAGCTCCCTGGCTTCCTTGCCACGGTCATATATGTCTGACAGCTGATTGAGCACGCCTGCGTGATCTTCCCGGGTCTTGCCTTCGCCGATACCTTTGTCCTTGAGCCTGGACAAGGATACGGAAATATCCACAGGCGGGTAAATGCCTGCCCTGTGCAGTTCCCTGGACAGGATTATCTGCCCCTCGGTAATATATCCGGTCAGGTCGGGGATGGGGTGGGTCTTGTCGTCTTCCGGCATTGTGAGAATGGGAATCTGGGTGATTGACCCTGGCTTACCCTGGATCCGCCCTGCCCTCTCGTAAATGGAAGCAAGGTCTGTGTACATGTAACCCGGGTATCCCCTGCGTCCCGGAACTTCCTTTCTCGCCGCCGACACTTCACGCAGGGCTTCTGCGTAGTTGGTCATGTCAGTCATAATGACCAGTACGTGCATCCCCAGTTCAAAAGCCAGGTACTCAGCTACAGTCAGCGCCATCCGGGGGGTTGCGATCCTTTCGATAACCGGGTCGTTTGCCAGGTTGGTAAACACAACAGCCCTATCCAAGGCGCCTGTAGCCCTGAAACTTGAAATGAAGAAGTCAGCTTCTTCATAGGTGATGCCCAAAGCTGCAAACACAACGGCAAAAGGATCCTCTGTGCCGAGAACCGCTGCCTGCCTTGCAATCTGGGCCGCGATTTGGGCGTGGGGAAGTCCTGCGCCTGAGAAAATGGGGAGCTTCTGACCACGGACCAAGGGGTTCATACAGTCGATAGATGAAATACCCGTCTGTATGAACTCTGAAGGATATGCCCGGGTAAACGGGTTTATCGGGTTACCGCTAATATCGAGACGCTTGTCAGGTATGATCCTGGGCCCGCCATCAATGGGATTCCCGGCGCCGTCGAAAACCCGTCCCAGGATGTCCGGAGACACGGGGATTTCAAGCACCCGCCCGAGAAACCTTACCTTGGAAGACCTCACGTCAAGCCCTGAAGTGCCTTCAAACAGCTGGACAAGCGCTTTGCCCTCTTCGGCTTCAAGCACCCGTCCCCTGCGGATCTGCCCGTCTCCCGTTTCTATTTCAACAAGTTCGTCGAAATGAACTTCAGCGACCTGCTCTACTACTATAAGCGGTCCTGACACCTGCGTAATAGTCGTATATTCCAACGGCATATATATTCCCCCATGCTAAAACTTTGTGCTCACGCCTAGACAGTCCCGAGCCTGGATTCATCGCGTATTGCAGCCATGATCGACTCGTATTCTTTTGGCCACTCAGCTTCAGGTATCTCCCTGGCCCTCGCGATACGCTCTCTCACTTTCATCTCAAGGATGGTTTCAAGCTTTGCGCCCTTTTCAAGGAGAGCCATCCCGTTATGATGGAATTCAAGTATGATCTTCAAAATCCCATACTGCTTCTCCTGGGAACAATAGGTGTCTATCTCATGGAACGCGCTCTGGTACAGGAAGTCTTCCCGCAAGGACTTAGCTGTTTCAAGTACCATCCTCTGCCTATCAGACAGTGAGTCCACACCAACAAGCCTTACGATTTCCAGGAGTTCGTCCTCTTCCTGGAGCAGAGCCATAGCTTCGTCACGCATGTCGGGGAAGTCCCTTCCCACCGAGTCCCTGAAATACGCGTCGAGCCTGTCGGCGTAAAGAGAATAGCTGTTGAGCCAGTTGATCGCCGGGAAGTGTTTCCTTGCAGCCAGCCTGTCGTCCAATCCCCAGAACACCTTCACAATACGCAGGGTAGACTGGGTTACAGGTTCAGACAAATCGCCTCCTGGAGGAGATACGGCACCGATTGCGCTCACTGCACCGTCACGATCATCAGAACCCAACAATTTAGCTTTGCCGGCCCTTTCGTAGAACTCTGACAGCCTTGATCCGAGATACGCAGGATACCCTTCTTCGCCGGGCATCTCTTCAAGGCGGCCGGATATTTCCCTGAGCGCCTCTGCCCACCTGGAAGTAGAGTCTGCCATGAGCGCTACATCGTAACCCATGTCCCTGTAGTATTCAGCAATCGTGATGCCTGTATATATCGAAGCTTCACGTGCCGCCACAGGCATGTTGGACGTGTTAGCTACAAGGATGGTGCGCTCCATAAGGGGCCTGCCTGTGTTGGGGTCCATGAGTTCGGGAAACTCCAACAACACGTCGGTCATCTCGTTGCCCCGTTCGCCACAGCCGATGTAGACGATGATCTCGGCGTTTGCCCACTTGGCCAGCTGGTGCTGGATAACGGTCTTGCCGCTTCCAAAGGGCCCGGGAACACATGCGGTTCCTCCCTTTGCTATAGGGAAGAAAGTGTCTATAATCCTCTGCCCTGTGATCAATGGTTCTGAAGGGGGCATTTTATCCCTTACAGGCCTGGGCCTGCGCACCGGCCATCTTTGAAGCATCTGGATGCTGTAATCCCCGTTTTCTGTTTCGAGCACGCATACGTCTTCAGTGACTGCAAATACGCCTTCGCTTATGGACTTAACGGTACCTTTGCCGGCATCAGGCGGCACCATAATCTTGTGTACTATAACAGGCGATTCCTGGACAGTCCCAATGATATCTCCGGAACTCACGGCCTGGCCTACCTCCACAGCCGGCACAAAACGCCACTTCTTCTCCCTGTCAAGCCCCGGCGCTTCAAGCCCGCGGGCGATGAAATCCCCTGCCATTTCCGCCAGCACGTTGAGAGGCCTCTGAATCCCGTCGAAAATCGATCCTATTAGCCCCGGCCCAAGTTCGACGCTTAGAGGAACGCCTGTTGAGACCACAGGTTCACCCGGCCCGACCCCTGACGTTTCCTCATATACCTGGATTGAAGCGGTATCATCTTTAAGTTCTATGACTTCACCAATAAGCCGGTTCTCGCCAACCCTTACAACGTCGAACATGCGGCAGCCGGCCATCCCGGAAGCTATCACCAAAGGCCCGGATACTTTAACAATCCGTCCTGTAATCTGGTTGTCTGCCATGCCGCATCATTCCTCTCCCTTGAACAAAATATCTGCCCCGACCGCTCTTTCAACTCGTTTGCGCAAAAGTTCCATACCGACGCCCCGGGGTTTACGTGCATCGGGCAAAATCGTAACCACAGGTTTTGGCATATCGTACAAAGGCTCAAGGTCCTTTTCCAGGACTTCGGCTATTTCTTCAGTCACAAGCAAAATCGCATAGTCACCCTGCAATATGGCATCGAGCTGCTCCTGGGCTTCATCCGGGTTGTTAGCGGGAAACGCAACTGCCCCGCTGGCCTTGAACCCCAAGACAGCATCTCTTTGACCTAACACAGCTACCTTAGGCATAACTTTCACGCAACCTCTCTGATATCTCATGCTCCGGAATCAGGGACTGCTTTCCGGAAAGGATGATCCTGAGGTTTCGTACCTCAAGTTCCCGTCCGAACATATATCCGAACACAGGCTCAGGACCCAAGCTAATCTTCCTCGCGTCACGGACAAGTTTCACCATTGCGTTGTCACATTCCCTTTCCCATCCGGTCAGGGGCTCGCCTCTCTGTGCCAGGGACACACCCTGGCTTGCAAGGCGTTCCCAGGGGGTGTTCCTGTAGACCCCTGCGAGCCCTGTATAACCCTTGTTGTAGCTTTCAGCTATTTCATCCGCTCTTATGTTGCCTCCTGGGATCAGGATGCGTGCAAAATCCGGGCCGGAAATGCCCAGACGTTGTGCCCTTACTGCCATCTTCAAGTTAATGATGTCAATCTCTGACCGTATAATTTCAACAAGTGCATCATACCCGGACTTCTTGTAGACCGATGCAGCCCACCCGTAATATGCCCTGTCTATCAAACTATCTACCTCAAAGGAAGACAGCTGTTGGGATCGGTTCTGCGCAACCACCCTGCCGTAGACAGCAGCCAGCTCACAAGTGACCTTGTAGGTACTCTCGGCGATTGAATCAGGCTCCAGCTCTGCAGGCTGCGCGGGATGGTGACCCTGGCGTACTGCCTCAAGAGTCTCCCTTAGCTCGCCGGGCATAAGGTTGCCTAACCCGGAAAACGCACCTTCTTCAGGTGGAACCTGAAGCATTTCTGCCTTAAACAGCACCTTGAGATTGTGAAAATCATAGCGCGCCTTGTAGGCGGCAATCACCATAGGTTCGGGAGCGAGCTTCATCACTTTGTTGTGAGCGTCCCTGACTGCCTCTTCCAGGGCCTCTTCAAACAAGTCCGGATTCTCAAGTTTTGAAACATAAGGGCCGTAAAAGGAATCCCTCAAGGCCATAAGGGCGGCTTCCAAATTCCCTGCATCCAATACCTTAGCCAGGTCGCTTCTGGTGAGAAGCCCCTTTTCAATTATCCTGATCCGGCCCACAGGGCTTGCCCAAAGATAGTCCCTCAAGGCGCACTCTTCCTCTCCGGATCCTCAAACAGAACCCTGGCCAGTTCTATTTCAAGGTCTTCCCTTATTAGGTTCAAGATAGCAGGGAAAGTCACGTTATCTGCCACTGAGCCCTTCCTCAAAATGAAACCGCCGCCTAAGCTGTCAGGGGTATATGAAATCTTCAGCTTGCCTGCCTTTCCTTGCGCCACCAATGCCTGGTTAACCGCATGGCCAAAATCCGCGCCTAACCTGGGCTCATCATCTTTGCTCAAAATAAGCTCTTCTGAACCGGCAGCTTTCCGGCCTATCAAATCGATGAGCAGCGCCCGGTATTCGTCCCCTGGCAAGTCAGCTAAGCGTTTCACGGCTTCATCAAACACCTGGGAAATAAGCTCCTGCTTCACCCCGAGGATCCTCTGCTTCTTCTCCATATCGCTCCTGGAAGCGGCAATGCTCTTTATCTGCTCTGCTTCAGCTTCTGCTTCCCTCAAGATGTCGGCTTCCAGCCGGGCAGCTTCTTCCCTGGCTACCTGGATTCTAGATTCAGCTTCCGCTCTTGCAGAAGCCAGGATTTCCTCCTTAAGCGATGACGCTCTCTCGCCAATTCTCTCCAAAATATCTTCCAAGGGCATCTTGTTTCCCCCTAGATCTTAACTGCGAACATGATAAGCAGGATCGATGTCAGAAGTCCCAGTACCGCATAGGTCTCAACCATAGCTGACAGGATCATGCCTTTTCCTGATTCTTCAGGCTTTTGAGCTACAATATCCATACCTGCGAGAGAAACCTTTGCCTGGTACAACGCAGAGATCAGGCCGGATAAACCTGCGGGAAGACATGCAAAGAAAACCTGCCATCCCTGTTCAAGGGTGAGGGACAGAACCCCGCCGAAAGCGTTCATCTTGATCAAAGCAAGGAACGCTACCAGGAAGCCGTAGATTCCCTGGGTTCCGGGAAGAGCCTGCAAGGGGAGCACTCGTCCAAAGTTTTCTGGCTCTTCTGCAGTGATCCCTGCAGCTTTTTCACCCGCAACGCCTACACCAACGATTGAGCCAATCCCGCCGAGCACTACTGCAAGTCCTGCGCCCATAAGAGCTAGCACGTTACCGCCCAGCATCTCACCGAAAAATGCACCCAAGACCAGCATACCTACTAGAAGAAAAATCCCCACCAGAGTCCAACTTCCTACCATTCCTTTGAACACAAACGTTCCCTCCCAGTCTGTCTTGCATCACTTGTTATCTTTGATTGTCTGATCCGGCTAAAATGACTATCTGACTTGACACGCAACCTTCAGTCGGTTAGCGATACGTTTTCCCGAACTCTCTTGAGCGGCCTAAACGGCGTCCCACCCCCCTCAAAGAATTTGCTGAAGAATTCAACATACTGCAACCGCCCTGAGTGAACGAAGCTTCCCAGCGCGTTAATCGCCAAGTTGAGCAAGTGCCCGAATGCCAGGATAACCGGGATAACCACCCAGCCCACCCCTGGCAACATGTCCACCACCAGGCTCGAAATGGTGTTTACAACCACGCCGATGATGGCGCTGGCAAGCATGAGTGCAAGGATACGGGCATAGGATAGCACATCTGAAAAATAGCCGACGATGTCATAAAACTTGCCTACCGCAGATATCGGCTTCATAAAGATGCTCTTCTGGTTGCGGGCACCTGAAATCATCACCAAGACGGCACCTGCAGCCATGATGTATAGGCCAACACCGCTTTGGATTACGCCCGCCTTGGACAGGCCCCACAGAACAAGCCCTGGCAGGAACAGAACCCAAGATCCGTTATCGAGAATGGCGTCAACTAGCTGGCCGTCGCGGATAGTGCCCACCATCTTGACGATAATACCCACCCAGATGTGGATAATCCCAAACGCCAGGGATACCAAGAGGAGGGTCATGGGGTCATTGATCGGGTCCAAAACCGCGATACTCGAAGTTATCCTCTCAATAAAAGTGCCCTTGAGAAACGCTACAGGGAAATCCCCAAACCAGCTTGCTGTAAGCGCACCGGCAAGGATCGTAGAAAAACCGCAGTACATAAGGAGTCTCATAAACCGGTCATCTTCCAGGTTTTGAGTCTTAATGAACCACCATGAAAACAGCGACAACATGATCCCGTATACTGCATCACCTAAGCACAGGCCAAAGAACAGCCAGAAGAACGGTGCCAACCAAGGAGTAGGATCCAGCTCACGGTAGTTTGGATAACCATATATAGCAGTAACAGCTTCAAAAGGCCTTATAATCGGATGGTTTTCCAGGTATACCGGAACATCGTCATCTTCTCCCGGTTCTTCATCGATAATCTCAATATCTTTAAAGCAGTTGAGCTGCTCACGGAACTCATCAACCTGCTTAGCTTTTACGAATCCCTCTACCACTAGGGTAAACCTGGTTCTAGAGGCTTCCTTCCTGATCTGGTCAAGATTCTGCTTGTCCAGGTAATAGTCGGTCAGGGCCAGGATATCCAGCAGGCCCTGGGCCATTTCAGCGTCTTTTTCCAAAATGGTTGCCTGCTCCTTGTGGAGGTCAGACAGCCTTGTTTCCATTGCACGGCAGATATCATCAACCAGCCCGGCATCAACGAAATCTTCTACTTCCCTGGCAAGATTCAGGCGTGTGCCTCCAAGCGCCGCCAAGAGCGGATTAGCAGCTTGTTCTCCTGGGCCCTCGCCCATGAACACAGCCAACCATATTCCCGCCTGCCCCCGGTCCTCCCAGATAACTTTGTGGTGAACCCCTGGCGAAGTAAGAGCTTCAGAACCCAGGACGGCTGAAGGAACCACCGCCAGACACGTATCACAAGTCCCTGTTTCACCGATTTGGTTTAAGGGAATATCAAGCTGCCTCCAAGGCTGGAGCACCTCAAGTTTCTGTTGAAGACCGGTGATCTCTTCGCCGATGTCGCCTAATTTCCGGTCGTGCTCCTGTACCTTGGCATACACTTCGGACACATCGTAGTTGGCAACTGCATCCTTGAACTGATTGAAAGATATCTCAGGCTTCTTGCCTGTAAACATGTCAAAGAAGCCTTTCTTGATGGTGTTGTAACGTTCAAAATAGGACTTGATGACAGCTAACTGGGACAGCTTCTTTACATATTCAGGCACTTCTGCATGGGAGTCTATTTCCTCCGGCTGTCCGGCAACGCCTGCTGCAGCCGACTTTGTGACATGCATGAGTCCGGTATCCCTCAGTTTTTCAAAAAGAGGGGCTTCAAACTCTTCATAGGCCAGTATGGTGACTTTCCGCATTCGTGCAATAGCCATACACCCGCCGCACGGCCGAACCGCACCCTGCGGCTTCCCCCTTTCACACCGCTTTCATGATCCGGTCCAAAACCAACTTGACTGCCTTGTCAAAATTCTTGGATGACAATGATTTGATACTATCGATTTCCGATTTGACCTCTTCCATAGATGCTTCATGTGCCTTTTCCGCGTTCCTCTTGGCAGTATCAACGATTTCTGAAGCCCTTGCCTGAGCTTTCCGGGCAGCTTCGACAGGAATCCCCTCCGCTGTCTGGGAAGCTTCATCCAGAATCTCTCTTGCCCGGGCCCTGGCGGCGGCAATCTCAGCTTCTGCTTTTTTCTCAGCATCAAGTATCAGATCAAGTTCTTTCTTGGCCACGAAATCCCGCGCCCTTCAAACCTGCGCGGTTCCCCCCTTTACCGAAATGTTTCATACTCTTCCGGCCTTTGTGCTGACAATCCAAACCAATATAGCAAGGCCTCAGCTATTCTTTCAGCGGCACGCCCGTCGCCAAAAGGATTTTTTGGCGGTAGCCATCTGCTTGTACCGATCCTCATTGTCTAACAGATCTTGAATTGTGTCCACTATCAAGTTCTGGTCAGTCCCGACCAAGGCAACTGTGCCCGCCTGGATAGCTTCAGGCCTTTCAGTTTTCTCGCGGCACAACACTACAGGCACGCCTATAGCAGGAGCTTCTTCCTGGATCCCACCTGAATCAGAAACGACAAAGTACGCACGGCTAATCAGGTTCACGTAATCGGGATAGGGTAAGGGATCGAAAAGGATTACATTATCTATGCCACTCAAGTGCCTTAACACAGGTTCGCGTGCGTTCGGGTTCTTGTGTACCGACACCAGGAACCTTACATCCCCTGCCCGTTGCCTAGCGACATCCGCCAGTGCCCGGCATATGTTTTCCATACCTACGCCGAAATTTTCCCGCCTGTGTACTTCCACTACAATAGTCTTAACGCCGCTTAAACACCCACTATTGTAACAGTTCCTGTCAGAACCAAACAGGGACGCCAGGGTCTTGTCCCTGAAGACGTAGTTATCTTTCACTGTCATGAGAAGCGCATCTATTGCAGTGTTGCCTGTGACAAACACTGTTTCTTCCGGGATTCCCTCTCTCAGCAGGTTGTGCTTAGCCCCAGCCGTTGGCGCAAAGTGGATGTCACATACAATGCCTGCGAGCTTCCGGTTAATCTCTTCAGGAAACGGGGCGTACTTGTCGCCTGTCCTGAGCCCTGCTTCTACATGGCCGCAGGGGATTTTCTCGTAATAAGCTGCCAAGGCGCTTGCAGCTGTGGTGGTGGTGTCTCCGTGGACCAGCACAATGTCAGGGCATTCCTGCCTGAGAACCGGGGTAAGCCGCTCGAGCACCCGTGAAGTTATGTCTGCCAGACTCTGGTTGTCCCGCATTATGTCCAGGTCAAAACCGGTGTTAATGCCAAAATGCGTTATGACCTGATCCAGCATTTCACGGTGTTGGGCGGTAACGGCAACTCTAGATATGAACTCTGGGGAACGGCCGGCCAGTTGGATGACCACAGGCGCCATCTTTATGGCCTCAGGGCGGGTACCGAAAACAGACAGCACCTTAATGCTCCTAAAGGGCAACAGCTTCCACACCTTTCAATTGCTGCAGGGATCCCTCGCTCTGCGCGTTATGACTTTCTCGTCCGTGAACTCTGCTTGCACCTTCCGGCAGGTATAGCTAAAATACCCATTTTATGCGCAACCAAGAGCGCACCCAAGACTGCCAGTCCTGCAAGGGGGCCGCCACCGGATACAGGTAGGAATGTGGAAAACAAGCCAAGCACCCCAAATACCCCGGTAACGATGTAGATAGCTATTACCGCTTTTTTCTGCCCCAGCCCCAGTTCAAGCAATCTGTGGTGGATGTGATCGTTATCGCGCCTGGAAACAGGCCGCCCAAGGCTGCGCCGTCTCAGAATTGCAAATGCAGCATCTGATATTGGCACCAAGAGCGCCAGTATAGGTGCGAGCACAGCCATGGCTAACGTGGACTTCACCAAGCCCTGGACCGACAGAACGGAAAGCGCCAGCCCGAGATACATGGCTCCTGCATCCCCCATGAAAATCGAAGCAGGATGCCAGTTGTACGGCAAGAAGCCAAACACACTGCCTGCTATGGCTGCAGCAGCCAGGCCAACAGAAGGCACGCCCGCCCTGACAGACGCAAACACAGTCACTATGGCGGTGATCCCTGAAATCCCGGCTGCAAGCCCGTCAAGCCCGTCAGACAGATTGATAAGGTTCTCAAAAGATACAACCCACAGGATTGTAAGGGGGATGGCGAAAATTCCCGTGAAACGTATGGTGCCTGTAAACGGGTCGGTCAGGAAGGAGATGTCTACTCCAAGGGCTACTACTATAAGAGCGGAAACAAACTGCCCCATAAGTTTCTGCCATGGCTTTAGATTGTAAAGGTCGTCTATGATGCCGACAATCAAAATGATGAGGCCGCCGAAGATCAAGCCTTGTTTTGTGGCCCGGTCCTGGGGGCCTGTGAGCAGTATTGCGGCAACTGACGCAAGGTAAATGGCTGCGCCGCCCAGATAGGGTACCGGTCTCTGATGGACACTGCGTTCACTTGGATACGCCATGAACCCGTACCTGCGGGCCAAGCCGCGTACCCATGGTGTTAAAGCTAATGCCAGTACAAATGCAATAATAAAAGCAATCAGCGCCTGCAAGATAGCCTGCCCCTTTCAACATCTGCCGGCACAACATTTAAATGGCCATATCTGCCCCTTATTCTAACCAACCCGTTTCGGACAAGTCAATTACCCGGCAGAGCCCTTGAAATGCTCTACAATAATCCCTGCTTCGTCAAGAAGCTGCCTTGACAGGTTGTCCGGATAAGCGTTCTGGTACACTATCCGCGTGATTCCGGCGTTTATCAACATCTTGGCGCACAGACTGCACGGCTCAGTGGTTGAATAGACCGTTGACCCTTCAACCGCGATGCCATATTTTGCCGCCTGAATAATGGCGTTTTGTTCAGCATGGAGCCCCCGGCATATCTCATGCCGTTCTCCTGACGGGACCCCCAGCTGTTCCCTGAGGCACCCCACTTCTATACAATGGGGCAAACCGCTTGGCGCCCCGTTATAACCTGTTGCAAGGATCCTCTTGTCTTTTACAACCACAGCGCCGATGTTGCGCCTTATGCACGTAGAACGCCTCGCCACTACTCCTGCCACTTGCATAAAGTATTCGTCCCATCCGGGACGTTTCCGACCCTTGTCTATATGACTCATAACCCTACCCCCAAGTTCCTGCCAGGCTCCCAGGCGTCAGGCAATATGTCAACCATGTCAAACGGCTTATTCATACACCGCCCGCCTGCCGCCTACCAGTTTCGGCCGCGTCCTGGCCACTGTAAGGTGCGCATGCCCGACACTGTGGATTGGCAGCCGTACAGGAACAACCACAGGCTTGAGATGCATGCCGATGAACGTATCCCCGATATCAATCCCGGCATGGGCCTGGATTGCCTCTACCACCACAGGGTCGTCAAACACGTCCATTGCGGTAGCTGCTGTTGCACCCCCTGCATTGGGGACAGGGCGGACAGTAACTTCAGTAAGGTTGTACCTTTCAGCCACATGGCGTTCCACGACAAGGCATCTGTTAAGGTGCTCGCAGCACTGCACGGCAAGGGATACCCCGGTACCGTCGAGGGCTTCACGTATGCCGTCGAGGATAGCTTGGGCGATTTCATTGCTGCCTGAAGAACCTATGGCTTTGCCCCTCACCTCACTGGTGGAACACCCGAGCACGATTATCTGTCCGGGCTTCAGGTTGCCTTTTTCCAGCAGGGCTTGGGTAACCTCCAGCACCTGGGTCCTTATGGCCTCAAGGCATATGCTGTCTTTCTCAACGCTTGGTTCCACTTAGCTTCTACCTCCGACCGTTATTCTCCGGTTTCTTTGTCGGGCTATTACAAGGTCTTACAAGTCTTTGCTTGTGTCTTTGGTTGTCTCTTTGGTTGTCGCCGGAGTGAGTTCCGGTTAACTGCTTGATTCAATATCAGCAATCTTTTGGACGCGCCTTGCGTGGCGCCCACCCTGGAATTCTGATTCCGACCAAGTCTTGACGATTTCAAGGGCAAGCCCGCCCCCGGTGACCCTGGCGCCAATGCACAGCACGTTGGCGTCGTTGTGTTCCCGGGAAGCTCTTGCTGAAAAGGTGTCCCCGCAAGTGACAGCCCTGATCCCCTTGACTTTGTTGGCGGCAATAGCCATACCAAGTCCTGTGCCGCACACCAAGATGCCAAGGTCAGCTTCGCCTCCGGTCACTGCGCGTGCAACCTTAACTGCGAAATCAGGGTAGTCCACAGACTCTTCGCTGTGGGTCCCAAGGTCAGATACCTCGTGTCCAAGCTCTTGTATGAGTGCCGCCACTTCACCTTTCAGGCGGTAACCTGCATGATCGCTTCCGACTGCAATCTTCATAGACACAACTCCTTTTGCGCAGCAGCTGTCTGCGCACAGCTACTTTTGCATACGATCCCCTTAAACGCTAAGGAATGTACCGTCTTGCAGGCGCTTCAAACTGCCTGCCTACAGCCTCTTCGAGTGGCTTGTACAGTTCGCTATCATACATGCCTTCACCTAATATCAGGTTCTCATAGGAAGTTCCTATGACTACTACTTCCATGCCCTCACGGATGTTTGCAGAAGACACAGGCCACGCGGTGTTAACATCGATCACCGCAATGAGGTCAGGGAAGCTGAACAAGGTGTGGCTGCCTACATCGCACGTGAGGTACTCATTCATGAATGTGAGACGCACAACTTCCTGCCTGCCTTGCTGGGAGTTATTAGAGAGAATGCTCACTTCTCCTACGTCGAAACCACCCTTGACTTCGATGTCTACATGGCCTACAGTGCCTGCTGACAGCAATACTCCCTTGAGGAAGGTAGCTGCTGCATTTGCCGCCAGGTAGCCTGACAGGCGTTCTTCAGTATCGAACTTGCTTACATCAGCTACGCATTCCGTCGTGAGCGGGTCAAAGCCCAACCGGTTTTGTATAGAATCTGCCATCGCCATTCCAAGGCCGATGCACATTGAAATTGCACCACTTGCCCCGTTGTGTTTGAGGTAAGCTGCAGTAACAGGATTGCGGGCAACAGCTACCAGGCCTTCGCTCCCGGACAAAGCTCTTACCATAGCCGAGGCTTCGCCTAGCCCGCCTTCTACATACAAACGGGCGTTGTGGCCAACTGCAGCTTGCTTGGATACATAAGATTTGTCCTTATGCAGCCCTATGGACCCCATCACTCCGGTGGGATGCGCCCGGCCGTTACAAGGTGCGTCAACTACAGGCACTCCTAACTTGGATGCTTGATACCATCCGTTTACTGTGGCCAGCCCGCCGCATTCGTTGGTGTTGACAGCTTTTGCAGTTATGCCCGCGACTTTCTCAAGCAGGCGGAAAGCTTCAACGTAGTGGCTCAGATCAGGACCCATGCCTCCTGCCTTGGGCGACCCGACCAGACTCGCAGTGACAACTGTGTCTTGAGGATCAAGGTCATCTACAGATGCCAAGAGCACTTGCCCTTCGTCCAGGGCAGCTTTCCCAAGCCGGTAACCTGCCTTGGGGTCGGCGCCTCCGCCGCCGCCTAGCACAGCTCCTCCCCAAATTGCAGCAATCAGATCTTTTTCAGTTAGTTGTTTCATTTCAGTTACACCTTCTTTCTGCAAATGGACCCTATTGGCCTGAGAGCAGCTTTGCCAGGCCTCTTAGGGACTTCTCCAGGAGTTCTGCAGTCTTGTCGTACTCTTCCTGGCTTTTCCCGTAAGGATCTATCACATCGCCGCCTGTTTCAGGCCAGACTTCCGACAGAGTGACGACCTTGTGCCCGGACTCCGGATACCTTGCCAAGAGCATCTGCTTGTGAGCTCGGGTCATGGCGATTATCAAGTCAGCCGCTTCAAGGCTTTCCTTGGAAACAGGCGCCGATAGATGCCTTGAAATGTCCACACCCATACGTCTTACCGCTTCAACAGCTTCCTGGGATGCCGGCATACCAGGCACAGTGCTTACCCCTGCTGATGAAACCTGTATGGGATAAGGTTCACCTGCTTCTTTCCACGATTCTTTGAAAATTCCTTCAGCCATAGGACTGCGGCAGGTATTGCCAGTGCATATCATGAGCAGGTTAAGGGGAGTGACGCTGAGATCTCCGGGCAGTTTCTTCCCCCGGCTCGCATATTCCAGCCTGTTTGCTATTGCAAGCCCTATGCCTTCCAGGCCGAAAGTCTCAGACAGTATCACCCGTGCGCCTGCTTCTTCTGCGCGGCGGATGGCTGAATAAAGCCTGGTAGCCACAAGGGACAGACTGTCCCTCGAGCCCAGGATGAACACGTGGAGAAGCCCTCTTGCCATATCTTCAAGGGGGCGGTAGAAGCTGAAATTCTCCTCTGAAGCGAGCACAGCTACCTTGGTGCCTGAAAAGGCCAGTTTCAGCGCATGGAAGATGATCTTTTGCCGTTGCTCAACAGGGGTCCCGGCGGCCAGGTACAACCGGGCTTCAGGTACATAATGCTTGTAGTTAGCTCCAGGCGCCTGGGCTTCTGCGTCTGGGCCAAATGAACTGCCAGGCCCGTTCCCGTCGACGAGCACCGGACCGGGAAAGCCTGAAGATTCAAGAGCTGCTTCTATCTCTTCCCTGCCGATTGCGCCAGGCCTGAGGATCACTGGGGATTCTCTTGATACGTCCAGGACGGTTGACTCAACACCGATATGTGTGGGCCCGCCGTCAAGGATTATGTCAACCTTGCCGTCCAGGTCAGCCAGCACATCCCTGGCTCTCGTAGGGCTGGGCCTGCCAGAAAGGTTAGCAGACGGGGCCACCAGGGGCACTCCGCACGCCTCGATGAGCGCTTGGGACACAGGGTGATCTGGCATCCTGACTGCCACGTTGGTCAGTCCGGCAGTGACAACGTCGAGTACGCTATCAGACTTGGGGAACAGCAAGGTGAGAGGACCTGGCCAGAACGTTTTCATGAGGGCTTCCGCTAGGGGAGAAACGTGTGTTACCACGGAATCTACCTGGCGTAGGTTTGAAACGTGTATGATCAGCGGATTGCCCTTAGGCCTTGCTTTTGCCTCAAACACCTTGGAAACAGCTTCATGGTTCAAGGCACTCGCCCCTAGCCCGTACACAGTTTCTGTGGGAAACGCCACAAGGCCCCCCCTCTTAATCACTCCGGCACACCTGGCGATTATCTCTTTGTCTGGATTAAGAGGGTCTACTTCGTACACTACTGTCTGTACCCGGTCCAGGCTGATCACCCCCAAAATGATTGCAGCCATAATGCTTACTGCCATAATGATTTCAGCCATATTGTATCACTGTTTGCTGCTAAAGCTGCTGTAGCAGCTGGTCTAGATCAGACCCGCCCACTTATCTTCGCCACGAGAACGCGCTCTTTGCCTGCATAGTCATTCACAAACCGCCAGTCTTGCCAAGATGACGCGTGTTCCGGAATTTGGGATGAATCCTTATGACCTTTATGCTCCGGTTTAGCTGTAGCCAAAAGGTCCCTACACTTATCAGCCTGATCGTGGCCTATTTCCATGATCAAGTACCCGCCTGGCGCAAGCATGGAAGGGGCCTGGCTGATCATGTTTTCGATGAAGTACATCCCTTCCCGTCCTCCATCTAGAGCCAAATGGGGCTCATAGCTTTTCACTTCATCGTCCAGGGTGGGGATTACACCCGTAGCTATATACGGGGGGTTTGAGGCTATCAAATCAGCCTTGCCGTTAAGCCCGTGCCGTTCCAACGGCTCAAGCCCGTCTCCAAGCAGGAATTCCGCTTGATCCAGAACACCAAGCTGCTCCGCGTTTTGCTTGGCTACATCCAGTGCATCTTGGGAGATATCAGTGAGGATTACCCTGACTCCGGGGGAGCCCGCCACACCTAGGTCCTTGTCAGCCGGGACACACCCATCTACACAGGTGCACCCATCTGCACAGGTAGACGCGTCAGCCAGGGCAGACCCACCTGCCCGGAGACCTCCGCCAGCCCCGGCATATCGGCCGGATTGGTCGCCGCTTTCAGCCCAGGCATAGCCACCAGCCGGTACACAAATCTGAGGCAGGAGTTTGAGGATTGAGAGCCCTACCGCCCCCGAGCCGCAGCATACATCACACACTGTAACGGGCGTGATACGGGGCTCGTGCATCATATCGCCAATAACCGAAAGACAGGTTTCGACCAGGATTTCCGTTTCAGGGCGCGGGATGAGTACCCGCCTGTCCACTCTGAACTTGAGCCCCATGAATTCCTTGTAACCGGTGATGTAGGCTATAGGTTCTCTATTGGCCCTTCTGGCGATAAGGGCAGAGTACCGCTGGAATTGGGCACCGGTAACAGGTTGTTCAGGGTGAAGGTAGAGGCCGGATGTGGAGCATCCCAACACGTGAGCTAACAGCAACGCAGCATCCCGCGCAGGATGGTCAGTCTTTCCGAGAAGATTCTGCCGCCCCCAGGTGAGCGCGTACCCTGCATCCACTGATCCGCCCTCCCCGGCTTAACCTGTTACCTCGGCAAGCCGCGCCTGCTCATCGCTTAAGGCAAGGGCGTCAATTATCTCATCCAGCTCCCCGTCGAGGATCTGCTGCAACCTGTGGGTGGTAAGCCCTATGCGGTGGTCGGTTACCCTGTTCTGAGGGAAGTTGTACGTGCGTATCTTCTCAGAACGCTCACCTGTACCCACCTGTGACCTGCGCACCTGGCTGATCTCCTGGGCCTGCTGTTCTTCCATGAGCGCCTTGAGCCGGGAGCGGAGCACGCGCATGGCTCTTTCCCTGTTCTGTATCTGGGAACGCTCATCCTGGCAGCTTACCTGAATCCCTGTAAGCAGGTGGGTAATCCTCACCGCTGAATATGTGGTGTTGACCCCTTGTCCGCCGTGGCCTGATGCACAGAAGGTGTCCACCCTGATGTCTTTCGGCTCGATAACCACGTCAACCTCTTCAGCTTCAGGCAAAACCGCCACAGTTGCAGTGGAAGTATGGATCCGGCCGCTTGACTCGGTGGTCGGTACACGCTGAACCCTGTGTACCCCGGCTTCGTACTTGAGCCTGCCGTAGGCCCTGTCACCTTCAATGGCGAAAATCACTTCTTTGAAACCGCCCAAGTCGGTAGGGTTGGACGACAGGATCTCCACCTTCCAGCCCTGGGATTCAGCATACCGCCCGTACATGCGGAACAGGTCACCGGCAAACAGCGCCGCTTCCTCCCCGCCTGTGCCTGCGCGGATCTCGCAAATCACGCTCCTGTCATCGTTGGGATCTCGCGGGATCAGGTCGCGGGCAAGCTGAGCTTCAAGCTCCTCTTGTTCCGCCTTGAGCGCCTGGAGTTCCTCTTCAAAAAGGGCCTTCATATCTTCGTCTTGCTCGGTGGCAAGCACTTCAAGACTGGCTTCTATATCATTCTTCACCTGGATATACCGCCTGTATCTTTCGACGATGTCCTCCAGCCGCGTCCTTTCCTTCGCAAGTTCCGTGTACTTGCGGACGTCGGAAAACACGTCGGGGTCTTCAAGGGACTTCACGATGCTCTCATATCTTTTCACCAGCAAGTCTAATTTGGCGGTGAAATCGGCGCCACCGGTTTCAACAACAGACATGCAGGTTCACCCCTTTCTCACGCTCTGTCGCTCTTTCTCTCTCTTACGCTCTTCTTCTCACACTCTTGTTTCTCCGAAATCAGCTTCGGCAAGTATAAGCAAAACAAGGCTTGTTGCAGCTACTTCCAGCTGGTCTTTATCAGGCTGCCTCGTTGTGAGTTTTTGCATGCCAATTCCAGGCGCCTTAACCAGGTCCCACAGGAGCCCTTCCCGCCTGGATGAATTCTTGAGCACCTCGTACGCGAGCCCGGCGATGACTGGGAGCATCGCCAGCCTGGCCGCCAGCCTTAGGATGGCATTCCCAGGACTCACAAACAAGAACACAATCCATGTGACAAGCACCGCTATGAACAAGAAACTCGTCCCGCACCTGGGATGCAAGGTGGTCTCGCCGGCGGCTTCTTGAACCAGGAACTCAATTGCAGCTTGTGAACTCTCCTCTGGATCGCCACCCTCAGAACCCTTACCCTCTGAACTCCTATCTCCTGGTCCGCCGTCCTTCGAACCACCTTTGAGCATTTGCTCCACCTGATCGGTATTCTTCTCATACGCCCAGATAACCTTATGCTCTGCGCCATGGTACTCAAGCACTCGCTGGATGTCTTCCATCCTGGAAATCGACACCACATAGATAAGTAGCATCACCAAACGGAGCCCCGATTCAACCGAGCTGGCCCAAACCCGGCCTGATACACCCAACCCCTTCATGAGCCATGGGGCTACATAGGTAGGAAAGGCTATGAACAGGCCGACCCCTACCACAAGTGCAAACAGCACTGCAAGGGACAAGGAGGTTTCTGAGGGCTGCTCTTCTTCAGGCGCGGCGATCTCAGCGGATTTCATGAGCATCTTTATCCCAAGGGAGAGGGACTCCCACATGGAAATTGCTCCTCTGACCACAGGCCACCTGGCAATCTTGTTCCGCTGTGCCAAGGTGTCAAGAGACCGGGTCAGCGAAACTACTTTTCCGTCGGGGCCTCTCACCGACAAAACCATGTGTGTGGGCCCACGCATCATCACGCCTTCAATTACCGCCTGCCCACCGTAAGATACGTTCACTTAACTCACAGCCTTCCTGCACTTAAGGCCGGATTCTTACCGACGCACTACCCGGTTGCCTCACAGGCCATTTTACCTAATAGACCACCCTATCGTATGACCCGGGCTCCCGGCTCACACAAACAAAAAGGCAGACATTCTCCTAAAGGAAATTCTGCCTACGGGCTTATGGCGCTAATGTGCTTCTGCTTGATTGTCCTCAGCTTTCTTAGCTTCTGATTCCGGTACTACTTCGCCTTCCAAGTAACCATACTTCCTTCTGAATTTCTCTACACGGCCTGCCGTGTCCACAATCTTCTGAACGCCTGTGAAGAAGGGATGGCACTTAGAGCAAATCTCCACACGGATGTTTTTCTTGGTAGACCCTACATGATAAACTGCACCGCAAGCGCAGGTTATTGTGGTCTTGTTGTATTCAGGATGAATCCCGGGCTTCACGTTAATCACCTCATCACCTTATCAAAAAATGGCCACAATCGATTTCGTTCTGAACAGAAAAAGTATAGCACGGGTCACCGGCAATCTCAAGTTAGCAGAGGCTCAAGACTTCTTGCCCAAAGCGCCTTGCCGGACGGCCTCGTATGAGGGGCCGCTTGGACGTATCACTTCAGTCCAATGGGCAAAATCATCAAAACCCGCTTGGCGGATTACTTCTCGTGCCAGATGCCAATTCCCTCCTATAACTCCAACATGGTGGGCATCTGAACCAAACACAGGCGGCAGCCCGCCCATTTCCCGGTAAAGTGTGAGCACTTCCACCCTTGGAGCGGGCAAGTACCCCGGTTTGTCCAGCACCGCCGCATTGAGCTCAAGCCTGCTGTTTCGGACTATAGCTTCTAAGGCGGAAATCAACAAGGGTTCCAGTTCATCATCACCGGAGATTCCCGGCCATATACCGGGCATACGCCGTTCGTAAACTCCAAGGTGGCCTACTACGTCGAACAGGCCAGACAGCGCAAGTTTTTCCGTACCGGCCAAGTAGACCTTAAGCGCCTCCCGTGCCTTCTCAGGATTATCCCTTACAATTCCGGCATTGCGCGTATGCCAGAAATCGATAACCGGAGCGTCATGAATGGAGCCCATCACAATGTCAAAGGGATGCACCTCGAGGTACCGACGTATTTCATCCTCAAGATGGGGCAAGTATGTCACTTCCGCCCCAAACAGCACTACAAGCCGGCCGCGGTATGCCTCGCGCACCTTCTCCCAGGTTTCCCTGGCCTTGTGGTAATCAAATGGATTACTGGGGAACTCCTCAGAGTTTAACTCAACATGCTCTGTAAAAGCTACTGCCTCTAAACCGAGGGCTACAGCCCGTTCACACATGTCCCACATGCTTGTAAAACAATCATAGGATGCAGAAGAGTGCATGTGTAGATCGGAAATCACCATGGACAATCTCCTCTGTTGCAATGCTTACTACAAATGGATTATATCGCTAGGTAGATCATATAGCTAGCGCGCAAGGGCTAGCCGCTTCCTGATCACTGACCAGGTCTCCCTGTTGTTTCTGGTCTTGCTCAAGACATCGATGAGCGCTTCAAGCACCTTATCAGGTTCAATGTCATTGGTCATCTTGCGGAACAGCCACATGGCCTCAAGTTCTTCCTTGGGCTGGAGCAGCTCTTCTTTCCTGGTGCCCGACCGCTTGATGTCAATGGCCGGGAAGATCCTGCGCTCAGACAGCCTTCTGTCCAGGTGAACTTCCATATTGCCTGTGCCTTTGAACTCCTCATAGATGACGTCGTCCATCCTGCTGCCTGTATCTATCAAGCAGGTAGCCAGTATGGTAAGGCTTCCGCCTTCTTCAATGTTGCGTGCAGCGCCGAAAAACCGCTTAGGCTTGTGGAACGCCGCAGGGTCCATACCGCCTGTAAGGGTCCTGCCTGAAGGCGGCTCGATAAGGTTATAGGCCCTGGTCATCCTGGTGATGCTGTCGAGCAGGATGACCACGTCACGCCCTTGCTCAACAAGCCGCTTGGCACGCTCAAGCGCCATCTCGGCAACCCTGGCGTGGTTCTCAGGAGGTTCGTCAAAGGTAGACGCAATTACTTCGCCCTTAACCGACCTTTGCATATCTGTGACTTCTTCAGGCCGTTCATCTATGAGCAACACCATGAGATATACCTCAGGGGCGTTTCTGGTAATCGCATTGGCGATGTTCTTGAGCAGCACCGTTTTCCCTGCTTTAGGCGGCGATACGATAAGCCCTCGCTGCCCCCGGCCAATAGGCGCAACAAGATCCAGCAGCCTGCCTGAATACTCGTGCCTGCTGGTTTCCAGCTGGTACCTCTCATCAGGGAAGACCGGGGTAAGCCCTTCAAAGTTGGGACGTTCCCTGGCCAAATCAGGATCTTGACCGTTGATAGCCTCTATCCGGAGTAGCCCGTAGTACCGCTCGTTGTCTTTGGGCGGGCGGACCTGCCCTGTTACCAGATCGCCGGTGCGCAAGTCGAACCGTCTGATTTGGGAGGGCGACACGTAGATGTCATCCCTTGACGGGAAGTAAAACGCGGGCCTCAAGAAGCCGTACCCTTCGTTGAGGATATCAAGCAAGCCTTCTGCAAAGATAAGGCCTCCTGCCTTGGTTCTGGCTTTGAGAATCTCAAATATCAGTTCTTTCTTCCTGAAACCTGAGTAACCTACAATACCAAGCTCCCTGGCCACTCTATGCAGTTCCACAAGGGTCATGTTCTCAAGTTCACCCATGGTGGGCCCTGAGGGTTTGGTCCTTGTGAGTACCCGTGCCGGGCTCTTGGTTGTGGATGTGGCATCTGAAACGACAGCTTTGGCGGAAGTAAGTTCTGCTTCAGTTTGCTCCTGGGGTATTTCTCCGACAGGTTCAACAACCGTCTCGGGTTCGGTAGCCGGCTCCTCGAGAAGTTTAGCTTCGGTCATAACGTCACCTGCTTCCGGTTGTTCCGGGGTTTCAATTGTCTGGTCATCCTCATCTTCCTGTTCACTAGATTTATCAACTAACACTTCACCTTCACCCTCGGGTTCAGCGCCGCCCGATCCGGAAACCTCAGCAGCAGGTTCTTCAGGAGTGTCTTCAGTGTCAGCGGTCTCAACATCTTCAGCAGCTTTTTTCTTGCGTGTGCGCCGGGTTCGCTTGGGTTTTTCCGGTTCTTCTAAGGCAGATGCGGCGTCTGCCTGTTCCTCAGATTCTTCCTGCTTATCGCCTTCGCCTCCGGCTTTGGCGGAAACTTCATCGGCTGCTTTGGAGGTCTTCCTGGTCCTTCGTGTCCGTGGTTTCGCAGAGGTCTTGGTTTCCTCCTGCACTGCCGCGTCATCCGGGGTACCTTCACCGTCTACATCTTTCAGCAGTTCCTTAGTGTGGACAACATCTTCGCTCATATTTAACACCTTCTTCTACCAATCAATCTGGCGTATTTGAAGTTCTTCTCGAGAAACACGGATTTTCACGCATGAACATGCCGCTGGTATCCCGGAATTCAAGAGATTTACTTTCTCAAATGGAGGGTTGCGCCAGTGAAGACTTTAGCTACTCCTATCTGAAACTATCATACGTACGAGATTTGATCAAGATGCCCGTAGTGCTCAAGACTCCGGGGCACTACCGGGGCTGTGCAGTCTGTCATCTCACGTGGCCTTATGCAAGTGAACCGTCCTTCCCAAGGGCCCACAGCTTCCGGTGGGCCCTTCTCAACCTTTCGCCTACTTGCCGCTTTGGAGCTTCGCCCAGTCGTCCAAAAACCTCTTTATACCTATATCGGTAAGAGGATGGTTGAGCATAGCTTCGAGTACCTTGTACGGAACAGTGGCAATATGACACGCTACCCTGGCAGATTCAAGCACGTGCATCGGGTGGCGCACAGACGCAGCTATCACCTGCGTGGGCAAATTGTAGTTCTCCATCATGATAACCAGGTCTTGCACCACATTCATTCCCTCGTTGCTGATGTCGTCAAGCCGGCCTATAAACGGGCTGACGTAAGTGGCACCTGCCAAAGCTGCCAGAAGGCCCTGGGCTGCTGAAAACACCAAAGTAACATTGGTCTTTATCCCTTCTTGGGACAGCACCTTAACGGCTTTGAGCCCGTCTTTGGTCATGGGAATTTTGATGACCACGTTGGGAGCAATGCTTGCCAGGTCTCTGGCTTCTTCGATCATCCCCTGGAAATCCATGCTCAAGCCCTCAACTGACACAGGACCGGGCACCATGTCGCAAATTTCCTTGACCAGGGTCTTAAAATCCCGCTTTTCCTTGGCAACCAGGCTGGGGTTGGTTGTGACGCCTGAGATAACCCCCCAACTAAGCGCTTCCCTGATTTCGTCTATGTTTGCCGTGTCCAAAAAAAGCTGCATATGAGGTACACCTCTTTCTGATAAATATGTGTCTTTAGCATCTTTTTCATGTATGTACTGCGGTTTATGTACGTACTACCGCTTCCATGGCTATGCACCGGTTGTTGCTCCGCATGGGTGCTACTGTTTCCTGGGCAGCTTGAGGATCCGGCGGGCTTCTGAGGGTGAAGCTACAGGGCGTCCAAGCTCAGCCGCCAGCCTTACCATCCGCGCTACCAGGTCTGCGTTTGACGTAGCTTTTACTCCCCTTGAGTAATAGATGTTGTCTTCGAACCCTACCCGCACATGCCCCCCGAGTAGTATGGCCATGGTACCCAGGGGCAGTTCATGCCTCCCTATTCCCGCCACAGTCCAGGTAGAACCTTCCGGGAGCATCGATACAAGGTGCATGAGGTTCCTGGGGTCGCCTGAAATAGCTCCGGGTACACCCATGACGAAGTCGAAGTGGCCAGGCAATTCTACCAGTTGCTTCTTGGCGAGTTTCTTAGCGGTTTCGATCATGCCTACCTCGAAAATCTCAAACTCCGGCATCACGCCGTTGTCTTTCATGGCTTCGGCGAAGAACTCGATGTCTGCCTCGGAATTGGTGAAAATGCCGTCGCCGAAATTGCATGTGCCACATGTAAGTGTTGCCATCTCCGGCTTAAGTGATACAGGCCCCACCCGTTCCTGGACTCTCATACCTACCGCCCCGCCCACGGAAACCTGGATGATCATGTCGGTCTTGGCTTTTACCAGCTCGATAATCCTGGCATATACGTCGGGATGCTGGGTGGACGTACCGTCGGGGTTTCTGGCATGGATGTGAGCAAGGCTCGCGCCTTCGTTCCATGCGCGGTAGCACTCTTCGGCAATTTCCTCAGGGGTGTAAGGCACATTAGGGTTGTGCTCCTTGGTGACTTCAGCCCCTATAGGGGCAACGGTGATTATCAAAGGATCCATCGAGATTGCCCTCCCTTTTGCATGTTCACTATCACGCTGAAATGTTAGCAGCCGGTCACTCTTTGGGAATCACCACGGTGCCCTTGGCCGTGGCAACCGGGATAGGTTCGTCAAGCACCCTGGCCTTGGACGGGCCTTTGTCGTATTCAGGCACGATTACCTTGTACGCTTCCATTTCCACTTTCCTGGACCGCCTGCCCTTGCTCACAATGCGGCCGCGCACCTCGAGGAAGTCTCCTGCATACACAGGCGCCTTGAACTCAACGCTTTCATATGCTGCAAACAGGCCTTCGTCGCCGTCGCTGCGGATGCACAGTTCAGTAGCTACGTCGCCGAAATATTCCATTATTTTGGCGCCTGCAACCAGCCCGCCCCCGTAATGGGCATCGGCCTGGCTCACCCTGATCCGCAAAAGGGCCTCGACAGGTTTGTCATGGTCTGATGTGGGTTTTTGCACGGAAATCACTCCTTTGGCTGATAATCCAGAGGGGCTTGTGGCCAGGAGTGGCCTCACCCAATATGTTACAGGCAAATGGATGCCTATGGCAACCGGTTTGGCAGTTCCGGAACATGGGACCAGAGGAGGACAGAAGCAAGCACCGGTACCACACCCTGATTGACATGAGGGCGAGAGACAGTATTGGTCATATCAAGCCGGGCCAGGAACCCCGGGCCGGCAGGATATTAGTATCTAGAAGCAGAATTTGCACCGGAGAGGTAAATTGCAGTATGGAGACTCAATATTAGTTGAAAGGTTCACCCGGGTAACTCGCGAGAAAGGAGATGAATCCCCTAGAAAGGGAACACAGTGAGCGAAAAAGCATTGGACATAATTTGGACCAAGATGGCAGCTGAGCTCGAAGAAGTGTGCCGGAACACCGGGGTCATGGGCTATTCCATCCGCGACCTCAAGACCGGGCGGAAGGCCGGTTTCCGGGAAGACGTGCTGTTCCCGACGGCCAGTACCATTAAAATCCCCATTCTGCTCGGTGTGGCAATCCGTGTTCACAGGGGAGAATTGGATTGGTCTCAGAGGGTAGTGGTGGAAGACAATGATAAGGTAGGAGGAAGCGGCGTGCTTGGCCACTTCACCTACAATGCCGATCTTTCTTTACGCGATGTGGCGGCTCTAATGATATCCCTCTCGGACAACACCGCCACCAACATCTGCATCGATCTCGCTACCATGGACTTCGTGAATGAGACCATGAAGTGTTTGGGCCTCAAGAACACAATGCTTCGCCGCAAGATGATGGATATAGAGGCTGCAAGGCGCGGAGATGAAAACGTGTCCACACCAGGGGAACTGGCCGCACTGGCCGCCAAGATCCAAGAACGGGACGGCATTGCCGACGGCGTCGCCGAAGATGTGCTCTCCATCTTGTGTTTGCGCAAGACAGGACCGTTCACTCTGGGGCTGCCCGCCGACGTCAAGAGGGCCAACAAGCCCGGCGGTTTGGGCAACCTCTCTGTGGACGCAGGTATCATCTATCCCTGCTCTGAACGGCCGTTTGCGCTGGCCGTGTGCGGCAGTTTCCTGCCCGGCGATCCCGAGGAAGCCACCGCAGAAGTCGTGCGGAAGGCTTTCGGTTACATGAAGATCTTGGCCGGGTGCACTGAACTCGGAAGGTCTTGAGCGCGCTTGACAGCATGATCATCTGACAATGAAGCCGAGAAGCCCTCGACGATGCCAACAGGCAGAGTCAAGGGCTTTATTCACCTGTGCGGCCGCAAACCCGCCCGTGCCCGGCGCACAGATTAAATAAGCCCGGATTGTGTTCCGGGCTTCACATCTGGGCAAGGCGTGCACCGGATAGGTCTTACTTAATGCATCTCCAACCAGGTTCTAAGGATTTCCTTACCTTCTTCTAATACGTTGTCAGGCAGATTAACGGCCTTGTCAGACACCGCACCGTTTATTGCTGAAACCTCAGATTGACCCACGCTGCCCGTGTATTGCCTTCCGTAATCTCCTAAGAAGGCCTTGACCGCAGTCTCCGTCTGGGACCCAAAAATGCCGTCTGGCGTGCCCGGATTGTACCCGAGAAACTCCAAGGCGTTCTGCAGCGCCAGAACATCCAGCCCCACGGTACCCCTTGTGATGCCCCGGCTGTACACCACAGCGCCAGGCAGTGTTACATACTCCTGCTCTACTGCCACGTTGGGCTTTATGCCCACCCCGGATATCCGGGTTCCCGATGGGGTGAAGTATTCAGCTACGGTAAGCTTGAAACCACCGCCGCCTTCAACAGGGAACATGGCTTGTACACTGGCTTTGCCGAAGGTGGTTTCCCCGACGAGGATAGCTTTGCCCCTGTCTTTCACGGCGCCCGCCACTATCTCAGCGGCGCTGGCTGAACCTCCGTTGATAAGGATGACAGTTGGGATAGGCTCCCTGTGCTTGTCGCTGCTTATTACCTGCCTCAACTGTTTCCGCCTGAGCTCCACGATTGGCCCTCTTGGCACCAGTTCGCCTGCGACCTCCACTGCGCTGTCCAGAAGCCCGCCAGGGTTGTCCCTGAGGTCGAGCAAAAGGCCCTTTGCGCCTTGTCTGCGTATGTGCTCCATGAGCACTGAGAAGTTCTTGCCCGTGATTGACGTGAACTGGCTGATGCGCATGTAGAACATGCCGTCGCCCAGATGTTCCATTTCAACCGGATATGCTGATATGCGGGCACGCACCATATGCAAAACCAGGGTCTCGCCTGTCCGGGGCCTGAGCACCGTCACATCAACGTGTGTGCCGGGCTCGCCTCTGAGCAAGGCAGAGGCGTCTTGCAAACCCTTCCCTTGAAGATCAGTGCCGTCCACCCTGATTATGACATCGCCGGCCATCATACCTGCCCTTTGGGCCGGAGAGCCGTTGAACACGCTCACCACGGTAATGTTGCCGCTTATGAGTTGTATGGTCACCCCTATGCCGCTAAACTCGCCTTCAAGGTCCTGGTACACGGCTTCAAACTCTGCTTGGTCCATGAATTCAGAATAAGGATCGTCGAGAGCTTCCAAGAGCCCCTTCATGGCGCCCTGGTAAAGCTCGTCAATATCAACGGACTTGGGATAGAGGAGGAGTATCGTATCTTTTATCTGCTGAAATAATTCGAATAACTCCGCTTCTTCTGCCGGAAGGTCGATTTGGATCGTGGTAGGCTTAGACCCTACGGATTCTGATTGGGCAAAAGCGGGTACGGCTGCCCCATTCAGAATCAATAATGCAAGGAGCAAAACTAGGACTGTATTTCTGCGTCGAGTTGGCCGCCTGCTTAACATGTTATTCACTCCTCCGAAAAATACCCCAAACGCAGCACCGGATGTGCCTTATGTATAACGTCTCACAGTTTTTCATCTGCTTCCGAAACGAAGCATACCTCTGTTCCCGGGTACCAGGTACTCGCCGTGTTCCGCTGAAGGAAGGGGCACGGTAATCATGCCCCTGTGAAGCTGGTAAGCTGAGTTGCCCACAGTAACGTAGGCATCAACAGGAGCCAGATCATCGCTCAGGAAGGCACGTATTGTCCTCAAGTCACCTGTCCCGCCCAATTGTACCAGAGCAGGCTGAAACGCGCCTGCCCTTTCTACCACACCCAAGATGTCGCCGTTAGCGCCTTTCTTGATTACGAACACTCCTGGTGCGGCCGGTGTCCGGGCAGTTGCAACCTGCATGGGCGTTGCTCCCGGGTTCAGCAAGTTAAGCTTGCCCACCACAGGAACCCTGCTTGATTGCCCGCCTTTGACCACAAGGAAGTCTATCTCAGCGTAGCACGAAGAGCCTATGGCCGATGAACCTTCGATGCAAGCCATGTACCTGCCCCTGAGTGGCTCTTGGAGGCAAATCTGTGCCAGGCCGGTGCTGTCTGTCCCGGACGTTGCGATTTCAGTCCATCTGCCGGTGGTTTCGTCGAGATAGTAGATGTAACCTTTCAAGGAACTGGAGCTGCCCGTGCCAAACCTGAGGCAGATGGTTTCAACATCCTGAGTGATCTCCAGAGGCGGTAAGAAGGTAGCTTGCTGGGTCGGGACCAATTGAGACCTTCTGTCCCGCCATTCTTCGGCAGCGTTTGAACCTATGAAACTCAAGGTTACAGGCAACGTGTCATCTGATTTTATGATGAAGTGTTGAACGCCGTCTGATGCGCCAAGGTCCGTGACGCTCACGCCTTCAAGGGCAGTGCTCACGATTACCGCTGCCTTGTTGGCCAGATCTCCGTCCTGCGGGTCCCTGAACAAGCATAGCTGCCAGAGTCCGGATTTGGGTAAGCCTACTCTGCAAACTGCCTGCTCCTCAATCCATCCTTGCTCCACAAGTATCCCGTCAGGATTGTACAGCATGAAACGCATTCCCCCACCCAGGACATCCATTGTAACCGAGAGTGCCTGAGCGCTTTCGGGTACTTCCAGGAAGCGCCTCTCTAAGCCGGTTCCTGGATCGAAAGTTACCGGGAAACCTGCCTCGCCATCATGCGAAAACTCATTGGGTATGGCGACGCTGATAACCATCCTGCCGTCTACCCCCTGGGTACCGGGGTCATCGGCCAGAATTTCGCCTGAATGGAAACCCGGGGCAAGCTCTCCTAAGCCGTATATTACCGTCGTTCTTTGATCCACGGGCATTATGTCAAGGTACATACTCTGGCTCTTGAGCCAATCTTCTGTGGCAGTTATTTGTACGCGCCTGACCCTGGTGGAGAGATTGTCGATCCACAAGGGCAGGGCGCCTAATTGGCTGCCCTTTATCCATACATCAGTGTCATCTGCTTCTCCCATCCACTTGCGGACCAGCGTAATCCTTGAATCTTCAATGCCCCTTACAATGATCGACCAAGCTGTCACCAGGTTGATTCTTCCGTAACCCTGTTCCACAGGCTCAAGTCCTGCCAAGCGGTTTGCCCCTTCCAGGAGGCTCAAGACAGCTGCTTCCAAGGGGTCATGCCCGAAACGGACAGCGCCCTGCCTCAACAGGGCAACCGCCCCCGCTGTGTAAGCCGCGGCAGCGGAAGTCCCGTCCATGAGGGCAAACTGAAGCCTCTGGTGATAGCCGGGTTCGGGTACCGGGGCTATAGCAGGGGCCATGATGTCGATACCTCGGTTACCCTCCAGGTCAGGGCCGCATGAAGAATACGGGTAGAACATGTCATGTGGGATCTCCCGCCCGAAGAGAGCCCGGAAGGTAGTTGAAGGATAGTAGCCTGAAGCTATCACCAGCCCCGGCCAGGAACTGCCCACGGTAAGAGTCCCGGCCCCTGGGCCTTTGTTGCCTGCAGGCATCACTATATGAGCCTTCTTTGACCGTGCAAGCTGTTCTACAGAATTCCACAATGACTGGGATACCGGCTCTTCTGATACAGCCCCTACAAGCACTACACCTGCTCCATGGTTCAGGCACCATTCTATGCCCTTGATAATATTGCTCCAACTGCCGAGACCGGTAGAGCTGATTGCCTTGGCGACCACCAGGTCTGCACCTGGGGCAACACCGCCCTGTTCCCTGTCGTAGCCTGAAACCAGAGATGCCATTCCCGTGCCGTGGCCGTGCAGGTCAAATCCGAAGATGACCTCGTCGCCCTTCTGGCTTATTGAACTTACAACCAGCGATATCGCCTTGCGTTCATCCACTTGGATTATAGTGCCGGTCCGGGAAGCGTTGTAGTCGTAGATAACAGCGTCATCGCTGAAGTCTAGATTCATGTTGGTATCCAGCGCTATTGCCTGGAAAACCCCTGCTTGGTTGGGGTCGTAAGCCACGAAATATACGTCCGGGTTGGACGGGAGCTGTTGTGAGATAATTCCAGGCAGAAGGCCCACGACATAGGTCCCGCCCTTGCTCTTTAGACTATCTACGTTTAGATTCACATTATTTACATATATGAAGCCGCCGGTTGACCGGTACGTCCCTAAGATAATAGCTTTACCTTCTTTGGTGATGTCGGTCCAGTTCCTTATCCTCAGTGTCCCGTCCGCGTTTCTGAACCCTGGCATGAAAGGATCCACGCCTGTGTCGACGATACCTATAACCTGGCCGATTCCGGTGGCCCCGAATCCCCGTATGATGAGGTCAGCCCCTATCGCCGCCAGGTTGTTCCTCAAGGCTGCGTAAGAAGCGTTCGGGTCAACAACCTTCTGAAACGAAGCAACCTCCGCGTGCTCGGAATCAGCGGCTGAAGCTTCAAGCTGGGGTTGGTCCTCTACCAGGAATATACCGGATATTATGAAGACGATGAGAAAAATACCGATTATCTTCTTCAAACTCTTGACCTCTCTTCCCGGCTAATCTATCCGCAAGAGCGCACACACTCCGCCCCTGCCCAATATGATATGCGCTCCTTTGCCGGCGATATTATTGCTTATCGAAACCTGCTGTGCAC